>Ga0326513_10000047_pt1 | contig 86826 bp, 110 predicted proteins | sample 2_2465_0518_D_FD_203654 | JGI IMG/M metagenome (GOLD analysis project Ga0326513, IMG submission 203654) | Bovine rumen microbial communities from UC Davis, California, United States - 2_2465_0518 | ecosystem: Host-associated > Mammals > Digestive system > Stomach > Rumen | place: USA...
ACCCGACACACACTTTACACAAAACGGAACGTATGAAGATGTGAAGAACGTGAGAGCGTGGAAACCCTTGCCTGAACCATATAAGGCAGAAAGTGAGGATAACGCATGATCCATGAGTTGAAGATTCTTCCGAAATGGTTTGAAGATGTGTGCACCCAGAAAAAGACATTTGAAATCAGAAAGAATGATAGAGATTACAATGTAGGAGACACGCTAATCCTAAAAGAATGGTGCAGAGGTAAGTACACAGGGAGAGAAGTTAAACGGACTGTAAGCTATATCTACTACGGTGACGGGTGCTACGGATTGTCTGATGAATATGTTGTTATGGCAATAAGGGGAGCAAGAGTAGTTTTAGATGAGGGTCTGTGTAAGATGGACGGCGATCCTGTCGACATTGACAAGGCGGTTGAACACTACGAGGGGACGCTACAAACGCTGAAAGGTATTGATTTGGAGATAGATAGATGAATGATTTAATCAGTAAGATAGTTACAGAAATAGTTGTAGTTGAAACGGAAGAAGAGTTTATATTAACTACAATTAAACCTTGGTGCGAAGAGACGACAAAGAGAACGATACCAAAGCGTGACTTAAAGAGAGCATTGACTTTGTATTTTAATATAGACACGGAGATCAAAGCACTTGAAAAACAGAAAGCAATATCTGAACTACAACCACCTACAGATGACTGGGAAAATTACGCAGATCGGTTGTATGACTTGGCTTACTTGAGTGGATATAATGATGGATTGATTGCGAAAGAGGTGAAGAATACTGATGGAGATAATAAAAGAAATTAACTACGATTGGATATGGATATTTGGATTGATTCTACTTATCATCGGACTTGGTATACTGATAGTAGATATTGTTATTGCTCATGAATGGTGTTTAAATATTGGCATTCTTATATTAGCAGTCGGTGTTATTTCCTTTGCAGTAGGACTCGCACAACTTAAAAACAGTCATACATTTCGGGTGAAACTTAGTGATACATATACAGTTCAAGAGTTATCAGAACAGTGTGAATATGTAGTATATGAACCGGATTATGGTACATGGCTTGTGCGATTTAGGGAGGATAGAAAGGATGAAATGTGAAACTTGTCAATATTGTCAACAATCTTCTTATGAGATAAACGGTAAACAAGTTAATATAGCTTGTTGTACATTATCACATTGTGTCGTTAAAGCAGATAAAGAGCATAATTGTACTTTACACAATAAAGACTTGTCTGGATACGATATTTGTTATAATTGTAAATATTATTCTGGAGGTAGTGATTGGGGATTATTCTGTAGTCACAAAGATATGTATCATCATCTTGGGAAGTTTAGTGATGATCCGTGTGATTATTATGAAAAAATAAAATAGAACTTTGATGGGAGAAGATCATTATGACACAAATAATCGAAATTAAGGATAATGTCTTTTGGGAATATGATGTTAATAAAGCTATTTATGATTTCGAGGCAGAGTATGGTGTAGAACCACATATGATTATTGGCAGAAATTTCATTGAGTTAATTACAACTTCATATGATTGGATCAATGAAAAACCAATAGATAAGTCTGAAGGTATCGTTGCAAAATATAAAGGTGTGTCGTGTGAGTATGATCCTGATATATCTTGTGTAATTTTAAAAGCATAAAAGTACGATTTCATAGTATTTCAAAACGCCGAAACTAACGAGAACAATACAATAAGAAAAGAGGATTAAACATGGTAAAAGAACATGACTTATTATCTGTAGATAAGGATATAAATCTTTATGTTCCAGAACTAACAAAATATCACTCTGATGATAATTTATTAGATCATAATACAGATACTTATTTGGATAGACTATATACATACGATGAAGAATGTTGTTGGCAATATTCTATTCGTTTGAACAACAAAACAGAAGATACGGAATATATTTATGATAACTTTAATATACTTCCGGAAGACATTAGTGTTGCCGATTTTGATGTTCTACCTATTACATCAAAAGAAAAGAAAAAAGAAGCCATAGAATTTATAAAGAAATATGAATGGCTTGGTACAATAACACAGTATTCAACGCATTACTTTGGAGCTTATTACAAAGGGATCTTAGGTGGGGTAACAATATTTTCTATGCCAAACGCCTTTAGTAAACTTTTAGGGGATAATACGAAAGATTTGGAGAGACTTATTAGTAGAGGCGCATGCGCTTCATGGACGCCAAAGGGATTAGCTTCTTCGTTTCTTATGGCTTGTATAAAGTGGATGGTACAAAATACTCAATACAGATTATTTACAGCGTATTCCGATCCGACAGCGAAAGAACTTGGCACAATTTATCAGGCATGTAATTTTTATTATCTTGGACAAAAGTCTGGCACTACAACCAGATATATTAATCCATATACAGGAAGAATAGTTTCCGATAGATTCTTTCGTCAAAAAACTGCATATAAAAAATATGCTGAAGAGTTAAAAATTGAATGGGATAAAAGCTGGTCTAATGCTCATGGTATGAATTGGGATAATGTGCCTGATGAGATAGAAAAGCAACTTCGTGATTTCGGGAAAAAGAAACAGAAGGAATCTAAAAAAATAGAATACCCCAGTAAGCACAAATACGCATATGTATTGGGCAATAATAAAAAAGAAACAAGGCAATTAAGAAAGATTTTTGAAGAAAGAAATACGATATTACCATATCCAAAACAAAGAGGCAGATGAACACGGACAATGTTAATAAAAGTAACCAAGGAGGTTAATTATGTTTCTGAAAACAAAGACGATTGACACAAGATGTGAGAACTGCAAATATTGGCACAAATTAAAGTATGGTTTTAAGACCGGAGACGGCTTTAAAGAATCGTCATGCTGCATAGCTTTGACAAGGCTTGACGAAGATATAGATAAGTATGATTCCTTTATAGTTGAAACCGATGCAGATGATATGTGTGAAATGTTTACAAGAAAGGAAAATGTGAAATGATTGATGTAGAGTTTTGGAAGAAAGTGATTCAGGCGGATCGGGAAAACATCAAGAAATATGGAACGAGTTCTTTTGGGTCGTATGATGGTAGCGATGACGACAATGATGAGGATTATAACGATGAAGAATGGGAAGACTGACAAAATGGTATACAGGAACAAGTCAAATCAGGCTTTGAATTGGAGGTGATAATATGCCGATGCTTGGTTATGATAATGAAGATTGGAAACAATTTATACATTATCTTGGAGAAGCAAGTAAACACATTAACAAAAAAGAGATTAAACGACTTAAGAGAGAAGAAGGAGAAAATTATGCTGATGCTCAATGGTGTGATCCATTAGAAGTGTTATTGGATTTAACAAAATCATATTTGAACTAGTCTTTAATGGGAGGTTTATATGGAAATAATATCTGAATCAAATGCAATGTCTACTATTTCGATTATCATGTTCGTATTTGGAATATTATTTGCAGTGATTGGCATTCTTGTTGTTTGTCTTGAAAGAGATTGGAAGGTTGGATGTTTTTGCTGGATCATAGCTGCGATTATTATCCCATGTTGCATTATTAAAACACCAACCAGATACCGCTTGAGAGTTAACAAGACAACTACTTTTGGTGAGGTCGAGGCAAAGTATGAAATACTAAAATATGATAAAAAGAATGATATATATATTGTGGTTAAAAAGGAGGAATCCCAATGAAAATTTATACAGATGTGAATATAGAACCAACCACTGATGAATTGGTTGATCTGTTTCTAGAAAAAGAAGCTGATGGTAGGGCGAGGTTCTTTTATGAATTGTTTGTGAATCATGGATGGGATGAGAGTTTACTTGTTGATAATATTTATGACTACATGGACGAAATTGATGTTATGATTAACAAGTTAGAAAGTATGGCAAATCTACTAAGAATCAGATATGGGAGGTAAAATTATGAGCAAAATCATACCAATTAAATCTATAAGCTGCGGAAACACGGGGAGGTTTTACATCGTATGTACAGATGGTAGATTATTTGAAATGAAATCAATTGCAGATATGACATTTGATTCAGAAATGAATTCGTGTTTTATAACAGATAACGCCGGAATCATCTATAGAATGGGGCGTAAAGTAGAAAAGTAAGGGAGGATATTATTTAGTGGCATCACGAGGTAAAGGATCAATATCATTACGCGACGTACAAAAAACATTAAAAGCAAATGGGTATGAATTAAATAGGCAAAATAGACACATGATATATAGAAACGAAAAGACAAAAGACGTATTTATATTGCCAAGAAGTTGTCATGACATGTTAATCAGGAGAATGTATAAAGAACATAATATATGTCAAAATTAAATGAGATTTTAATATGAAGTGTAGATATTTAGCGTGTGATATTTGTGGTCACAATATCGAAAACAGAAGAGAAATTGGATATAAAATTAAGAAAAAATTATTTTTTCTAGATAATACATGGAAGAATATGGATGTTTGTCAGGATTGTATGCATAAAATAATAGAAAAGATTAAGGAGGCGTAAAATGGAAATAGTGGAAACACTGAATGATGCTGGGTGGGGAATCGGAATGATCGTGGCTGCATGTGTTGTTTTTATAATACTCGGTCTGATGTTAGCAGTAATGATCGACGATGGAGATATTGGTACTGCAATTACATGTGGGATATATGTGTTTCTTTTAGGATTGATTTTGTTAATTGCTGGCATTCATACTTGTTTAATTGGGGATTATTACAAATTAAAAGTAAACAAAAACGTGACTATTGAACAGATAAAACAAGAATATAAAATTCTAAAATATAAAACTGAGGATGATATATGGATTGTAAAAAAAGAAAGGAGAACAAGATGACGTTAAATGAAGTATGCGAAATTCTTAAAGGTTATCTAAATAGTAGCATTGCAGTTTGAGCGAATTCATAAATTAAAGCCGCCACAATAGGCGGCTTTTTATTAAGAAGGAGAAAATTATATGAGAAAACTTGACAACATTAACCAAAATCAGTTAATATTTATTAAAAGGAGGTGCAGGATATGTTACAGGATAAGAGCGCTTTAGCGAAGAGGTTAATGCCATATTTCACAAGCATAGGAAGAGAACGTAAGCAAGCACAAGAGTTATGCGATAAATTAAAAAAGGAATATAATCTGCCACCAGTTATTTGCTCAGATATATTATCCACAAGAAGGTCGTTAGAAGATTGTAATGAACTGATTTGTTACTGGATTGTTCAGGGGATTAAGAAAGAATTAACCATTGAGTTTTTTACAAATAAGGAAATTAAAGATTTTGCCGGACTTCAATATGAGGACGAAAAACCAATTCTGCCATTAAAGGTACCAATGCTGGAAGTTAATGATGATCAATGGATTGGTGTTATAGATATTAAAACTTTAATGAGAATGCGGAAAGAGGGATTAATTCATTACAATGCAGAAACACAAAGAGCATTAAAGTTAATGATAAGAGGAGAAGAACATATTTATAAGCCATATACAAATCGCAGAGCGGTTAATGAGATATTTGAATTAATTGATGACAACTCTTTTATTCCTAACACGCTCACATTAAACATGCCTCCGGCAGATGAAAATATGGAATACGATTTTGCTGGTGGTATAATGACAATTAAGAGCATATCTCATTTTGACATAGTGGATGGTTATCATAGATTAAAAGCTTTTGAAAGAAAATATGACAAAGATCCTAAATATAATTGTAAGGTTGAACTGCGGTTAACAACATTCTCTGTAACAAAGGCAAAACAATTTATATTCCAAGAGGATCATAATAATAAAATGCCAAGGGTTGATGTGATATCCTATGATCAAAGGAATGATGTAAACAAAATTATTCAAAGAATAAATAATGATATAGATTTTGATATGCGTGGTGAGATTTGTGTTAACGGAGGATTGATTCATGCAGGAATGGCTGCCAAAGCATTATCATCTGCGTTGCCAAAAGCAAAACTTTCCGCTGCTCAGATAACAAAATATGTTTCAGATTATGTGTATAAATTAAATGTTATAGTAAGAAAGAGACCAGATTTTACCACAAAGAAATGGGATGGAATTCAAATTAAAACAGTATTTGGTAATTTAAATGAACCAGCAGAAGCCATACTAAGAGAACTAGAAACAATAAAGCCATAACCTCAATGTATTATCTATTATAAAGGAGGGGATAATAATGAAGGAAATGGATAAATTTTATAATGAACAGCAGAAAAATAGATTTTTAGATACGATAGATAAAAGCAAGTTCCCACCGTATTATTGGGATAGGTTGTTCGCTTCATATAAAAAATCCGAAGAAGAGTGTGGCAAAGACTTATGTAATTTTACAAGACAGGAAATATTTAATGCCCATAAAGAACAAAATTATCGTTCGTTTGAAACATTAATTATAGGACATATCAATCTAAAGAATTATACTGATTGGGCTATTCAGCAGTCTTTAGTGGATGATGGCGAAAATCATTACGATGAATTTATAACGGAAGAGTTGTTTGATTGCGTCAACACTTTGCAATTAAAACAGTCAATAATTACAAGAGACTTGTTAGAGCGCGGTATTAGCAAGTTAGATAATCCACAGGATTCATTTCTATTAATAGGTATATTTGAGGGTGTTAAAGGAAAGGAATTCATTGATTTAACTACTATTAAAATGTCAGATATTGATCTAGACAATAAAACTGTGCGGCTGCCAAGTATCAACACTGTGATACCAGTATCTAATACATTCATTAACTGGGCAATTAAAGCAAACAGTCAAGACAAATATTATAGAAGAGACGGAAGAGAATATCCTTTGTATGGAGATAATATAATAAAGCTGTCTGGAAGGTATGCAGAACAAAACTATATGACTGGTAATAAGCAGAGCGCAAGTACATACCGTGCGATCTTACGATCTTTGGATGAAATGGGATACGGCAAAACAATATCATGTAATAGTTTATATACTAGTGGGATCATTGACTTAATCAATACAATAGCCAAAGAACATGGAGTTAATGCAGAGAAGGTTTTGTACGATCAAGAATTATATAATTTAGTTTTACTAAAATATAATTTACCTGCAAGTTCACGACGGCGATTCCTAATTAAATTTGGAGATTTCCTTATTAAATAACTTACAGTACCCACCGAAATGGTGGGTACATAAAAAGTTTGATAAAGTTGAAAACTAACTATTGACATTGTACCACGGTAGTGGTATTATAAGATCATCAGGTACGGAACATTAGTGAGATGTAGCTCAATCGGTAAGAGCCACGGTCTTATAAACCGTAAGCCCTGACAAGGTAAATGTGGGTTCGATTCCCACCATCTCGACACATTTGCTACCGTGTCGGAATTGGAATACGAATCAGACTTAAAATCTGAGGCCCAGAAGGGATTGAGGGTTCAAGTCCCTCCGGTAGCACGAACAGAATCACGAAAGGAGGTATGGTATGAGTTGATTTCACAAGAACATAAATCGACGATGTGTCAATGTAATAATAAAAAAGATCCACATGTGTTTCTGTATTCAGATGCCGTTGGTAGTTTCCCAGATAAACGATGCCCAGAATGTGGCTTTGGCTTTTTCTTTATTGACCCTCCATCTTGGATGGATAAATATCTATATGTAAATAATGATGTAAAATATTATGAGTATTAAGTAGAAAACTAAATATCTCTATCCGCGAGAAGCGTACCCGGCTATCCTTATGTCCGAAGACCTCCCTTAAAATAGCCATGTTAACTATCACCCCTCTTTATTATATAAATGATACTCCGGGTGCGCCTCTGACGGATAGAGAGAAAGGATCAAAATGCATATTGTAGATCAATCAATTGAACTAATTAAACACAACGATGATACGTACAAAATTATAGAGCGAATAGCAAGAACATGTTATAAGTCAGAAGACAAAATTAAAGATGGTTCTGCGGAGAAGATGGTTGGTGGTTTATATAAATCAAACCATTACAGTATGTTTGAGCATGAATACCTATATTTTGAAGTGTTGGAAAAGCACTGGCGGAAAGTAGTGGAGAGTGATTACGAACATCTCAAGTATATTAATCAAGCTTATACGAGCGATGGGAATGTGATATTAAGTGCTTCTATCAGAGCGTGGATTGAGTTATTCAACAACATACATACACGTCTTTCTATTTTAGTTGACAGTAAAATGATGGCAATTGCGAGTGATAAGTACCCATTGTTGTTCGACAAGCCGCTATATGATGTTGGTTATGGACTGGACGATGCGTGGATGGTAGGTCGTACATATGTAACACAGAATTATGACATTAATGACGAAGACAAGACGGTGTTAGTACCGCACACCATCAAGTTTATTACAAGTAGGGCAGTAGCTAACGAGTTGGTACGTCACAGACCCTGCGCTTTTGCACAGGAGTCACAACGCTATGTGGATTATAACGGTGGTAATAGTGATCATCAGATTTCGGTGATTAAACCACTGATCGACACAGAAGATACACTTAATTACGAACAATGGCATTACGCCATGATTATGGCAGAGTGCCAGTACATGCAGCTTCGTAAATGTGGTATCGCACCGGAAATTGCTCGTGGTGTACTACCAAACGATTGTAAAACAGAGATCGTGGTTACTGCTACCGAGCAGGAATGGCAACATATCATAAACCTGCGTTATCACGGTACAACTGGTAGACCGCATCCGCAGATGAAGGAACTAATGACCTTAGCATATCCAATATTAAAGGAGGAATCAAATGGCAGAATCACGTAGACATCTTGTTGTGTATCACACAAGAGAAATTGATCGAAATATTGCGAGACGTAATATACGAGATCGTGGATTTACTCAGATTAACAAAGATAAATCCAAAGATAATAAAACTGGTAGCTTTTTTGCCAACAATTGGCGAAAGTATGTATATTAAAAGGAGGAAATTAAAGAATGGCATTTCAGAAACCAGTAATCAACAGAATTACGGCTGATATTAGTAATATCAGTATCTATCTCCGTTCAGTAAAGAAGTTTGGAAAGACTACACTGTTCAGAGATGTGGTGATGGAAAAGTATGGTGATCCAAGTAGAGGTCTTCTCGTTGGATGTGGTAGTGAAATTGGTTACGCAATGTTGGATAACCTCAACTACACACAGGTCGAGACTTATGCCGACCTTGTGGAACTCGGTAATTGGCTCATTACGCAGAAGGGCATTGAGCACAACATTGAAATGATTGCGTTTGACACAGTTGATGAACTTGTACTTATGGCGGATAAAGAAACCATCGCAAGATACAAGAAGGAGTCTGGCAAAGATTGTAAGTCAATAAAAGGAGCCTTTGGTGGGTTTGGTGCAGGAGCACAGTATTCTGCAAATAACATTATTAAACCTTTTATGTCTGCTCTTAAGAAGGCTGGTTTTGGTATTTGGGCTATTGCTCATACGAGTATGAAGACCATCAAAAACAAGGGCGATATTGAAGAAGATGGATATCAGATGCTCACTTCCAACCTTGAGAAGAATGCAGAAAGTGCATTTGGCGATATCTTTGACGTAACACTTACTGGTGTTATTGACCGTAATATGAATTCAAAGTATAAGGAAGGATTTAACGGTAAGAAGATTAAAGAGAACTTTGTAACTGATGAAGTTCGTAAGCTGTATTTTAGAGGAACATCTGTAATTGATGCTGGTGGTAGATTTGCGTCTGGTTCAGTGCCTGAGTATCTTGTGTTTGACAAGGGGAATATGGCTGCGGAATTTATCAAGACTGTAGAAGATGGTATTGAAAAGTCAAGAACAGATTTTTCTACCGCTCCAGCTGAAAAGAAGGTTGAGCAGAAGGTTGAAATCAATGTTGATGATGCCGAAGATAAGCCGACAGAGAACACGATGTTTGACGATTCAGTTGGTGAACCAGTTGATGATCTGGCTTCATTGAAGCAGAAGATTATTGACAAATGCAAGGAACTCGGCGGGACTAAATCAGAGAAGGTTATGAATGCTGTTAAGAATTTTGGTAACCCGAATGCACTTAAAGCAGTTGAAGATGCACAGAAGTATTTAGAGGCACTTAATTAATAATTAATATATAAAGGAGATAATTAAACTATGAATAATGTATGCATTGTTGGTAATCTGTGTCGTGATAATGAGCTGAGATATACACAGGGAGAGAACGCAACCGCGATTCTTCGTAATACTGTTGCTGTTCAGCGTAAGTTTAAAAACAAAACTACTAATGAGTATGAGTCTGACTTTATCAGTATTCAGGCATTTGGTGCGCAGGCTGAATTTATTAATAAGTACTTTACAAAGGGTCAGAAGATCGGTATTACTGGTGAGATTCGCACTGGGTCTTACACAAATAAGGAAGGTGTAAAGGTCTATACCACAGATGTTGTTGTAAATAATGTTGAGTTTGTTTCCAAGAAGGGTGAAACGGAAGCAGTAAAAAATGATGGTGATGATTCGTATATGGCAATTCCTGACACCGACGAAAACTCACTTCCTTTTAAGTAAAAATACTAACTAGATGAAGCATGTTTTCATCTAGTACGGGAATGTACCCAAGTGGTTGAAGGGATCGGTCTTGAAAACCGACAGATCGTTAATAGCGGTGCGAGGGTTCGAATCCCTCCGTTCCCGTACCCCCCCATTTAAATACCTTGTGGTGTATAGGTTAACCACGAATTTAGTGCTTGTAGCTCAGTTGGTAGAGCATTTGACTTTTAATCAAAGGGTCGGAAGTTCGAGTCTTCTCAAGCACATTTCGCCGCATCGTCTAATCGGTTTAGGACACAGCCCTTTCACGGCTGAAATACGAGTTCGAGTCTCGTTGCGGTGATATGTACGGTTTGATGATAAACCATTAAACCATCTATATAGCCCCTTCGCCAAGCGGATTAAGGCACGAGGTTTTGATCCTCGCATTCACTGGTTCGAATCCAGTAAGGGCTGCTATGAATACGGGAGTGGGCCAATCGGTAGGCCTCCTCATTTGGGATGAGGACATCGTGAGGGTTCAAGTCCCTTCTCCCGTAATATATAATCGAGGTAAGAAATTTATAAAAAATAGAAAGGAATTTAAGTAATGCTTAAGTGCGGTTGGACTCATTGTAGCTGTGGATGGACTATCTTCGATAACCAAAAGAAAGTTAAGGTCGGGAAAAGATGGTATCACGAAGAATGCGCAAAAGAACGTGACACAATTCAATCAATTATCACAAAGTTTATTGAGAATGTTAATGACACAGTTGATGTAGTTGTTTTACGCAAGGTGATCAATGAAATTATTTATAATGATGACAATCCAAGACCTGCTGAGTATGTGATGTATGCTTTAGATTATGCAATTGCGCATCCGGAAATGAAGCTTACATTTGCACAGGGCATGTACCGTATTTGCGACAATAGAGATGTATTAAAATCATGGTGTCAAAAGGTTGCAGATGAACGTGTTGGGTCACATACGATTCAACTACAAACAGTTGAACAACCGCAAACAGAACACAATGTAACTGCTAAAAAGAGGCTGGTGTCTGACCTCTTTGACTAGTCAGGAGGTACGAATGAACGAACTTGATAACATGGTATCAGAAACTGCGGAAGCGACGGTTGTTGCGACCGCTTTATGTCATCCTGAATTTACTCTTCATTCTGAGATGTTAAAACCTAAATATTTTTACTTTACAGAGAATGGTTGTTGGATGTGGGCGATTAACGAATTGTACCAAAATGGAATTGTAAATATAGATGCAGTTAATCTAACAAATGTTATTCAATCTAACAAGGCTGTTGCAAATACAATAGCAAAGAAGGGTATTGTAAATATACAACAGTTTATTGAGTTATCTACATTTGCTGCAAGAGATACAGTAGAAGAATATATGCTTGCGGTTAAAGAAGTATTAACTATGGCATATAAAAGAGATTTATATAAGGTTCTTAACGGTCTTGCAAAGGATTGTACGGATGTAACCGTTGATTTGAAATCATTAGAGAAGAAGCTGCATGAGAATATTAATACTGTTACTGAGAAATATTTAATTGATGATGATATGCATAGCTCTGGTGATGATATAGATGATTTATGGGAGCAGATTCAGGAGGATCGTAACACTGATGGTAGTTTTGGTATTCCGACAATCTTCCCAACGCTAACGAAACACGGTTTAGTACATGAAAAAGGTGAAATGATTTTGTTATGTGCAAAGCGTAAGGTTGGTAAGTCGTTGTTACTGTTAAATGAGTTTACTAATAAATTAAACATTGGTATGTCATGTATTTATCATGATACAGAAATGTCAGATAAACTATTCACAATACGAATGATCTCCAATCTGACAGGAATACCACAGGGTATGATTAAAAGTGGTGATTATACAAAGACAGATGCAGATAAGATAAGAGATGTATTGTCATGGTTGAAGACACGAAAATATAAACATATATATGCTCCAAGATTTAATGAAACCGAAATATATAACCAGTATAGAATATTTATGTATAGGTACGGTGAGAATATGTTTGGTTTCTACGACTATTTCAAAGCTACTGGCACTGACTCTTCAATGAACTATAATCAGCTTGGAACACAAGCTAATTATATGAAAAACGAGATAGCTGGCGGGTTGCAAATTCCGATTATGGCTGCCGCTCAGTTAAATCGTGATGGAGCAATTGCAGATAGTTTTAGACTTGAAATGATTGCTTCTGCCGGATTGAGTTATAGAGAAAAAACATCAGAAGAGATTATGAATGACGGTGGGTTGGATGCAGGTAATTATGTACTACATTTAGATTTTGCACGTTCTGCTGAACCAATGGGAGAAAAGGAATTTATTAATATTGCAGTTGATGGTTCTCGTATGAGAATTCAAGAAGCAAAAAAGCAACCAGTTAAAATAGACCCATTCAACAAGGAGGATAGTGATGATAACGGTTAATGATGTAGTGAGAGACGGTGTTACAAATGAAAGAGGGATTGTTGTTGGGATCAGAAACGGTATGTATATGGTCAAATTGGATAATGGTGATTCTAATATGTATTTCGAGTATGAGTTGTATCAAGATGCAGACCCCGGAGAGAAGGTGGTTTAGATGTGGGTATCATGCAAAAAACCACCATTACCATTTTTAAGGGTGGAAATAAAAGATATTAATGAGAGGATGTATCTCGGGTTTTATGCAGGATTTGGATGTTGGTTAGAAACAGATGGGCATGAGGTCATTAAAAATCCAAACGTATGGAGACATATAAAATCAGATTCAATACTTGAAAAAGAATTTAAGTATAAGATATCTCAAAGAGCATTAGTAAAAGAGTGTGGTGATTAAATGAAAAGAGGAGTTAAAATTATTTATAACCGTGCAAGATGTAAATTGTGTGGAGATATAATTGAAAGTAAAAGCACACATGATTTTGTAGGATGTTCATGCTTTATAGAATCACATGGCGAACGGGGAATTGCAGTAGATGGCGGTCATGCATATATCAAGAGATGTGGTTCACCAGATGCATGTGAAGAAATGTCGGAAACAAGGGCATTTACGGATGAAGAAGTTGATGAATATAATAAAAGAATGTTACGCAAATATGAAGAATTTGGTTGGGCAATAGATCTAATGGAATAGGAGAGATATATGGACAATTGGGAACTTAAACCAGAGGAAATCAAAAAGAAACTGGATGACATGGAATGGAGTTTTAGCCGTATTAAAACCGCGGATTCTTGTGATTTTGGCTGGTACTTACAATATTTGTCAGGGCTTAAAAAAGAAGAGTTGGCTCCAAACGCATATGCGGAATTCGGTACGGTTGTGCATAACACATGCGAAAAAATACTTAAGCACGAAATAGATATTTTTGATGCCGTTGATTATTATATCTCAAAATTTAATGAGATAGTTGTAACTCCGTTTCCTTCTAATGCTCATGCTGATCTACGCGAGAAAGCATATCAGAGTGGATTGGATTATTTTTCAAATCTGTTATTTGACTTCGATAGATATGAAGTACTTGGCGTAGAAAAGGAATGTCATTTTAAAGTTGGAAATTATCCGTTTGTTGGATATATTGATGCTTTATATAGAGATAAAGAAACAGGAGAAATAATTATCAGAGATCATAAAACAACATCATTTAAATACCTTAAGAATGGATCGCTATCAAAGACAAGCCTTCCTGCATTTGAGGGATATAAAAAACAGGAGTATTTATACGCTATTCCTGTAATTGAAGAGTATGGCAAGGTCGATTATTTGTCTTGGAATATGATAAGGGATCGAAAAGAAATCAAGATACCATTTGTCCAAGAGGAATTTGAAGAAACAAAGGAGTGGGCAATTGCAAACATTCAAAGAATTTACGATGAATTGTTGTGGCTGCCTGACGAAAGTAACTCGTATTTCTGCAATGTTTTATGTAGCGTAAGGAGTTATTGCCCATACAGAAAAACAGAATAAGGAGGTGTTACTATGAGTATGTTAACTGGTAAATGTGATTTTTATGATTCTTTTATGATGATCCACGGTGAATGTAACACGGAAAAGGCATTAGAGAATATAAAGAAGCTAGAATTATATGTACCGGGAAGCGACGGAAGAGACCATCTCGTTAAAACAGAAACATTATTGGATGTTGCAAAATACTTCCCATATATTATTTCTCATGGTTGTTTTTCGAGTGATGCATTTGTTATTTATCTTTCATCAACATCATACATTGACGTTATGGAAAATGAAAGAATTAAATTATATGTTGATGATATAATGCGTTACTGGAAAAAATGCAAGAGGCAGAAAAAAGCTTTTGTCGTTGAAGAATGTATAGGAAATCAAACAACTTACAATTATGATATCAAGTTATTAATTGCAAATAAAGTACAAAAAGATGGCGATAAAGCGATATTTGACGATATTCATTTACCGACATATGAACATGCTAGAAAAGAGTGGTTCAAAACGCTAGTTGAATTTGGGTCAAGTGAATACAAAGCTTGGTGTTGGTGTTTTAATGAGTTTACATTGAATCAGGATTATATTAAAAAACGACTTGGCAGAGCAATTAAAATCTGAAAGGTGTCATAGATGAAATATGGTCAAGATGATCTTAAAGAAATGGCGGAGAAAATTAATATTGTAGATTATATTGGTCAGACAGAAGAATTGCGTAGGAGAGGACAAAATTATTTTATTAATTGTCCATTTCATAAGGGCGATGATACTCCGTCATTATGTATTTATACAGATAGTCAGCGATGGCATTGTTTTGGGTGTAATGCAGGAGGAGATATATACCAATGGATTGTAGATAAAGAAAACGTTTCATTCTCTGTTGCAGTACAAAAAGTAATGTCGTTAGTTGGAGTAACTGTTAGACCACATATTGAAAATAAGGCAATGTCATTTTTTAAAACTATAAAAAAGGCAGTTAACCCTGAATCAAAACAAGAGATTACAAGAACTGTTTTGGACTGGAATAGAGATTATTATGACAAGTATGACCATGAGTTGCCAGAAGAATGGTTAAATGAAGATATGAAGCCAGAGGCTCTTAAAGAATATTGTATAATGGTTGATAACTCGGCAAATAGAATTGTGTATCCAGTTCTGGATCGGAATGGTGCTCTTATAGGAGTTAAGGGTAGAACAAGAATTAACAATTATAAACTTCTTGGACTGCAAAAATACATGAATTATTACAAGGTTGGAACGCTTGATTATTTTCAGGGATGGCAACAGGCATTACCATCAATTCAGAGTGGTAAACCAATTATCATATTTGAAGGAATAAAAAGTTGTATAAAAGCATGGGGATGGGGAATTAAAAATACAATAGCCTCGGAAACTGCAAAGTTATCTGATGGACAAATTGAGTTGTTGATACGTAATAGGATTCCTGAAGTTATTATAGGATGGGATACCGATAAGGATTTGCAATGCATTATAGAAGATCAAAAAATAATGATGTTAAAAAGATTTACACGAGTATCTGTTATTATAGATACAGATAAATTGTTAGATTCTAAAATGGCGCCAGTAGATAAAGGCGAAGAGGTTTTCCGTGAGTTGTTAGATAGGAGGATAAAAATATGAGTGAGTTACCAAGTATGGAAGAGTTTAAAACTAAAAACACAACGAACACGATCCAGTTTGATGAACATGTAGTAAATTCGTTGCCGTTGTTCGAGTGTCCGAAGTGCGGTGGGAATGTGTACAGGGACATGTCTATTGTGTATATGACAAATCCGCCGAAGTACAAGTATTTCTGTAAGGATTGTGGTTCAGTTCACATTTTTTAGGAGGTTACAATGACAGATAAAGAGTTACTTGATGCTGGATATAAACGATACGATCCACCAATAATACATGCAGATTGTGTAACAGATTTATATCAGAAATGTATCAAGGATGATACTGGCAAGCGTTATTTTATCTCAATTGAGAGATGGGATTTCTCCAGGATATCTCACAGGGCAAGTGATACACAACCAAGTTTTGAAACAACGGTACAGTTTACTCATAAGAATGGAGAGACGGTTGATATCACTTGTTATAACGGTTGGGAGATAGATCAGATAGAGAAATTTTACGATGATCTTTGGAAACTTGGATGGTTTAAGTATTACGAAAAGTATTGGACTTATGAGGAGGATGATAACAATGATTAGTGCAAAGGAAGCAAGGGAATTGTCGGAAGAGGCAATCAACGAAGATTATGAAAAGCAGATGGATCTTATTGATAAGAAGATCAGAGATGCAAGTAGTCGTAAACTCAAGTATGTAACAGTATATGGATATTACAGCAACAGTGTAATCATGGCATTGAAAACACAGGGATATGATGTGAAACAAGATGATAGCAATGCATATCATGGCCCACAACTCAGAATAGATTGGAGTCAGGCATGAAAGTGATCGACCGTAGTTGGCGGTGAGTGCTTGCACCAATGTGGATACAGTTATCAATTATAGCACTGATAGTGGTGATTATTGTAATTATGAGATGTATTGATAGGAGGAAATGGTGATAATGAATAACAATGGTGACAAAGATATTAAGTGGATGATAGATAAGGAACACCGTGTAATTGTTTGCACACTGACAAATTGTGAAAAAATTGCATGTGAACGTATTTGGAAATATTGCAAGAGATATCCATTGGAATTTGATAAATACTATCTACGCAAAGAATATGTTGGTGTGGCTCGGTGTGCCCCGGGTGACGAATGGGATGAAGAATACGGCAAAGCATTAGCACTCAAACGTGCAAAACGTAAACGTGGTGTCGCAGCAAATCTTGCGGTTATTCGTTATTATAACAAGGCGAAGCATGATCTGAATCGTCTGTTAGAGTACGGTGTGCACGGGGAGGTAGAGTAATGGGTATGTTCTTTTTAGGATTATTTCTTGGTGCGTGTATTGGCGTTGTAATTATGGGACTTATGGCTGCGGCAGGTAGGAGTGATGATCATGAACCGTAAACCGGAAGTAATTGAAGCTGAGTTAGATCGGCTGTATCAGTTTGAAATCGACAAATATGTGGAAGAATGTAATACATGGAAGCGTTATGGTTATAGGATTTACCGTAATCCTGATGGCAAACATAAGGTAGTAGAACCTGCAAGGCCAAATGATATGTATGGTGATAACGACATCTTTAATGCTTTCGGTGGTATATTCGGAGACATATTTAAAAAATAATAAAAAGAAAAGGAGAATAACAAAATGGCAAATTGGTTAGCAAAAGCAGTCTACAGTGATGGTAGTGAGGAAGAGAAGGAGTTTCCGATTGTTGGGTATACTCTTGGTGTATCTATGGACAAAGAAAAAGGTAAGATTGAACAGTTCATGAAGACTCTTAAAGAAGAAAATAATATTGAATGTACATCATGTGCAGTAAGCATAGTTGAATAATTTTAAGAGGTGAAGTTATGCATAGACGAATGTTGTATATCACTATAAGCCTCATCTTAATGACTCTGATTCTGCTACTCAATATTGGATCTGTAATCTGGTTTTGGGTAGCAGAACCTGAGATCACAGAACAGCTATACTGGGGTATGTTAGTAAGCCGATTAGCGTTGGCTATATGTCTGTTTACAACAGTATTATTGCAATACATCGATATGCGGCTTGATGCTCACGATGATGAACTTAAGGATTTGCAAGAGCTTAAACGTTTGAAAGAAGGTGAAAAGGCTGATGATAATACCGATTGAGGAACAGGAAACGGTTATCAACTATAACCGTAACGATAAATATGCGGAGATATATACCACTGACACTACGGTAATGACCAAGCTAGATAAGCGTGTGAAGAGTGGCAAGGATTGGAAGTTGGTTAAGTCAGAGACTAGCGAAGGCCGTGTGGTATCTAAAACATACCAGTGCCCGAAGCGTCTTGTCAGCTTCCGTGGAACTACAGTAACTCGTGAAATGACACCAGAGCAAAAGGCATTATCGGCTGAAAGACTTCGTATAGCGAGAGAAGAAAAAGCAGAGCGACTTCGCATAGAAAAAGAAAAACAAGAGGTATAGAGACATGTATTTTGAAGGAGAACCATATGAATTCCATCAGGTAGGTAAGTTTTACACACACTTCTTATCTGATTTGGATGGTGTAACAGCTGCATTAATTGCGGGCGGATACAGGGTATGCAAAACGTTAGACGGAGATATGATTATTATGGCTCCAAATGACTATGATGATGAAGATTTTAACATCGTTTTTCATGATATGTTGGGCATTGATGATGACGACGACGGTGATGATGGCGACGATCCTGATGACCCAGATGATAACATAAAGCATTTCCCACGTAACTATTAGGGGGCGTATATGATACATAAGGATAGTGTTACAACAGTTGAAATGCTACGACGTATGCTAGATAAGTTCGCACCTAATGACATAGTGGTTGTGGATATGAATACCAGTGTTGATATGAATGACTGTCCAGTTACTGGGGTGTTCAAACTTAGAGATCGTGTCGGAGAGTGTGTGTTGGAAGCATGGGATGAAGACATCACATACGATCCTGAGTACGAAGATGATACGTGGATGGAGTAACGCGTATGGGAATAAAAGTAATTTTTCTTGATTGTGATGGTGTATTGAATACTGAATATAGTACATCGTCTTTTGGCAGATATATTGGTTGTGATGATGATAAGTTGGAGAGGCTAAAAAGAATAGTGGACGAGACAGGCGCAAAGATTGTGGTTTCGTCCACTTGGCGTCTTGATATATCTCGCGGAAATGGGAGCTTCTGGGCGTGTGGTATTTATCAATACTTGTTGGATAAACTTGCCAAGTATGGTCTTGATGTATTCGACATTACGCCGGACTTATCAAGAGCATGTAGATCCCGTGGTATTGAAATCCATACGTGGTTAGAAGAACACAAAGACCTAAATATAGAAAGTTGGGTAGTGCTGGATGATGAATGGTTTTGGGATTTTGTTTATCCTGAATATGAGATCCGCCAGCATTTAGTAGAAACTAACTTCTATATCAGAGACGGCGGGTTACAAAATACACATGTTGCAAAAGCAATACGTATTCTGAACGGTGAAACCGTAGATAAATGATGGGAGGGTACAGGATGGGAACAAATTATTATTTAATAACAAAAAGCAAGCGTCTGGTACATACGCACTTCGCCACCAAAGTGGATTATGGTGGGGCACATCCTGAGTATTTGGATCAGGAATATAAGTTGTGTGATGTGCCGGACTTTTATTATGAAATCCATCTTAACAAATGCAGCATGGGTTGGAGACCGCTATTTCAACGCCATAAAGCCTTTCAGTCGTTTACTGAATTGGAGAATTTTGTGAAAAAGTATCAGCGGTATCTAACAATTCAGAATGAATACGGTGAGACGTTTACGTTGGATGAATACAAAAAGATTATTGTGGATCATGGTTCTCGTAAACCCGAGCCTATGAAGTGGGTTTATAAGGAAGATAAGATATGTGGTGTACCGGGTAAGTTGTATTTACAGACTGAAAGATGTAAAGAAAGTGAAGCGGATTTGTATATGCCATTTATTCACTCGGAATATGGTCATACAAAAATGGAAGCATATCAGAGGCTTCGGTCATTTGGTCAGGCAGGTTATATATATGTTGGAGATTGCTTAGAGTTGTCCAAATACTCTGAGGATCCTGACTACCCGATAGATTGGTGTGATGGGGAGTTTAGTTGATGGGAAAGAAAATGACTATAAAAATAAGCCGATGGATACCGGACGAAGCAAAGAATAAACAGTTATGGTTGATACGTATACCATACTGGAAGTGCGAGAACTGTGGCAAAGGCAGTCATCGCTGGGATACAGATTCACCGGAACCACAATTGGTACAATGCCCGGACTGTAAAGCAATTATGATAAATAAAGAAACCGTTTCTAGAGGAGATTGATATATGTATGAGTGTTTTCATTGTTTAAGTCGGTCTGTTATATGGGACTGTGATTATAGTTTTGAAGATTTTTGCATGGATGGCGAAGGTATAATACAGTGTTGCCATTGTACGAATTGCGGTGCGCAGATTGAATATTACATCAGTTTCAATAAAGAAGAGGAATGATAAAATGATTAGTGTCAATAAGTTATTACCAAATAGCGATATACCAAATAAGCAATATCTTGTACTTGTGAAAGTTGGAACAGACGAATATCCAGTGTATTCATATGAGGTTATGTTTTACCGTTCGAAGGAGCAGGATGGGTTTTATCTTGGTAACAATCCAGATCCTGATCCGCCTCCATATGGTTGGTGGATGCTTGATGATAACTTTGAATATTATTCATTTGATGTGGTAGCGTGGATGGAGTGCCCTGACGTGGAGGAGGTGCTGAATGCAGAATTATCATAAACACAGTTATTATTCAAATTTATATAGTGCAGATGCAATTCCATCATATGAGGATTATGCAAAAAGAGCAGTAGAGTTGGGACATAAGGTATTGAGTTCTGCGGAGCATGGTTGGCAGGGATATTACCATCAAGTATATGAGTTATCAAAAAAATATAATTTAAAGTGTGTCGTTGGAACTGAGGCATACTGGGTAAAAGATCGATTTGAAAATGATAAGTCAAATAAGCATATTATCTTACTTGCCAAGTCTAATATGGGTAGAGAAGCAATTAACGATATTTTATCAGAGGCTAATATTAGTGGATATTATTATCGCCCTCGAATTGATTTACAGTTACTTCTTAGCCTACCTCCAGATGATGTTTTTGTTACATCTGCATGTATTGCATTTAGCGGATATGATAATACTGACAATATCATTTTGGCGTTGCACGAACACTTTGGAAATAATTTTATGCTTGAAATACAAGCACATGCAACTGAACAGCAAGTAAAATGGAACTCTCATTTGCAAGAATTGTCGGCTCAACACAATATTGAAATGATTGCCGGAGTCGATTCTCATTTTATCTATCCACAGGATAGTATTCTGCGTGATGATTTATTAGCATCAAAAGGTGTTCATTACGAAGACGAAGAAGGATGGTTTATGGATTATCCTGATGACTCGACATTTCGTAATCGTTTAATGCAGCAGGGTATTTGGAAAGAAGAACAAGTGACACGTTTGATGAATAATACAGATGTTACATTAGATTTTTGTGATTACGATACAGTAAGAGTCTTTACTAAGGACATTAAACTTCCTTCACTGTATCCAGACAAAACACAGGAAGAAAAGAATCAAATATACAAAGATTTAATCAATGAGAAACTGACAGAGTATTTAAAGGGAGTCCCACAAGAACGGCATCAAGAATATATAGATGGTGTAAATGCGGAAGTACAAACATACATAGACACTGGAATGGTTGATTATCCATTGCTTGACTATGCAATTGTTAATGATGCGATAGACCACGGATGTCTTGTTACTTCCACTGGACGTGGCTCTGCTGTAGGTTACTTTACAAACACGTTATGTGGATTCTCTAAGGTTGATAGATTTACTTCAGCAATTAAATTGTACCCAGAACGATTTATTTCAACCACGAGAATCCTTGAAACAAAGTCTTTGCCTGATATCGACTTAAATACTGGAACCCCAGATATTTTAGAGGAATCTCAAAAACGTTTGTTGGGTGAAGACCATGCAGCTCCAATGATTGCATTCGGCACGTTAAAGAAGAAGGCTGCATTTAAGCTTTATGCTAAATCACAACACATGGACTTTACGCTTGCCAATCAAATCTCAGCACAGATTTCAGCATATGATGATGCTGTCAAACATGCCGACGAAGATGATAAGGATGATATTGATGTGTATGATTTTGTAGATAAACAATATCAATCTTATCTAGATCAGAGCCAGCAGTACTGGGGAGTAATATCAGATAAAAAGAAGGCTCCAAGCGCTTACTTATTATATGATGGTGACATTAGAAGAGAGATCGGACTAATAAAGTGCAAGAGTGAATCTACAAAAAAAGAGTATATCACATGTTGTATTGATGGTGCTGTAGCAGAAAATTATAAATTTTTGAAGAATGATATTCTTAAAGTGGATGTCGTTCTTTTAATTGCAAAAGTTTTTGAAAGAATTGGAATACAGCCTTTTGATGTTAATACATTAATTAAAACAGTTACTAACGATGAAAAAGTGTGGGATTTGTATGCAAAGGGCTATACTATTGGGCTTAACCAAGTGGAAAAGATGGGAAGTACGAAAAAGTGTATGAATTATAAGCCTCATAACGTATCGGAGTTAAGTGCATTTGTAGCTGCAATTAGACCTGGCTTTAAGTCAATGTATTCTCGATATGAAAACAGAGAAGATTTTTCATGGGGAATTCCTGCGCTTGACAACTTGTTACGTACTAACGAACTTCCTGTTTCATTTTTGTTTTTCCAAGAGCAAGTAATGTCAGTACTTAACTATGCTGGATTTCCAATGGATGAATGTTATGGTATTATCAAAGCTATTGCAAAGAAACATCCTGAAAAAGTGAAACCATTAAAACAAAAGTTTATTGATGGATTCTATAATAAATTATTGGAAGAAGGTTTGTCAGAAGAAGACGCGAGATCAAACGCAGAAAAAGTTTGGATAATCGTTAACGATAACTGTGGTTATTCATTTAATAGTAGTCACGCTTTCTGTATGGCGCTCGATTCATTATATCAAGCATGGCAGAAAGCAAATTATCCTTACGAATTTTATGAGGTATTGATGCAACATTATTCAGATAAGGGTAAAAAAGATAAGGTGGCTGCTCTGAAACAAGAAATGAGAATCGCTTTTGGAATTAATAGTGGTCAATATAAGTTTGGTAAAGATAATCGTGGATTTGTTGCAGATAAAGCTTCTAAATCGATTAACCCAGCATTAAAAGCAGTTAAGGGATTTAATGATGTGATTGCCAACGAACTCTATGATTTGTCACAAAACTATCAATTTGCCAACTTTATAGACCTGCTTGAGAAAATAACGCAGGAGACAAGTTGCAATTCTCGTCAGTTAGATATTTTGATCCGCCTCGGATATTTCAGCAACTACGGCGAGATTAACGAGTTACTCTACAAGACCAAGTATTTCCAGTCGCTCTTTGACAAGACCAAAGGATACAAGAAACAGATCAAACTGTCAACTGCTAAAAAACTGGAGTTGGATACTGGGATTATTAATCAGTACTCCGAGTTTAAACCGAGTAAAACAAATGCGGATGATGGTAACTTTGCAAATTTATGTACAAAGGATATGCTTATGGCATTAAAATATAATGGTGAACCACGATCGGTATCTGCCATAATAAGAGATCAACAGGAATTTTTGTCATATATTGACTATAAAGATACAAAAGCTAACCCTATGCTTGTATGTGTTACCAATTTGAATACAACGTATTCGCCTACTTTTACTGCTTACCGCCTGAAAGATGGAACAACATGTAATTTTAAGGTACATAAATCATATAACCCTAAAAATAAGAGTGTTACAAAGGCATTTAACATGTTGCCGTTTGAAAATGGTGATATACTATTTATAAAAAAATGGGAAAGAACTGTTAAGAAAAAGCCAGACGGTAATGGTGGTTGGGTGCCAGTTCCAAATTCATATGACTGGTGGATAAATGATTATGATAAAGTAGGAAACTAACTATTGCATTTGTACGATGAGTGTGATATAATAGAAAATGAGCATATAAGAAAGGAGCTTTAATGATTGTACAGTTAAGAGACTACTGGTGCATTCGTATCTTCGGTAAAGACTTCTATATCAAAAAGCCAAAATGGAAAAGGAGAAAGAAATGAACCGAAGTAAAAATGTAGCCTGTGCACTGATCGTTTTCATTATTCTAATGGTAACACTCCCGTTAGTGTTGACCGTCAGAGTTAAGGAATTCGATAACCTTGTAAAAGAAAAGAATGAAGTTATTGCGGAGTTGACTAATGAAAAGGCGTCATTAGAGGAGCAAATTAAACAACTACAAGATAACATCACTAATCTTGAAAAGGAAATATCACAACTTAATAATGACTACGTAGTTGTATTACGCGACTATGAGGAACTCAAGCAAACGCTTGGAGAACCAGCAGAAGAGGAACAACAGGAAGAAACAGAAAACCAAGTAACTATTGAAAACAAGAAGAAAGAAGAATTATATGCTCAAAAACCAGAAACACCAACCACTCAAAGAGCGGTTGAAGAGACAACTGAATCAGTTGAAGAAATCACCAAATCAACAGAGTCATTTTTCATCGAAGAAACAACGGATGATACAGAAACCACAGAAGCGGAACAGAGAACAGAGAACGGTATCACCCTTCTTTATTCCGAGACGTATCCGAAGACGGATGGACACCTCACGAAGTCGAACGGAGTAGTATATTACAACGGTCACAAAGAGACGTGGTACTCAATCCACGAGCCGGGACAAACGGTAACTGCCCGTGATATTCCCGGCAAACACATAGCAGATGACGGTACGATCCGTGATGCCGATGGATATGTATGCGTAGCGTCATCTGACTTATCATTTTATAGCGTCGTAATGACCACTGTAGGCCCCGGCAAGGTATATGACTGCGGATGTAGTCATGGTACAATCGACGTTTACACTAATTGGTAAAAGTAGAAAACTAAATAAAGGAGCATAATTAATGAAGGTAATCACTATTAGCGGATATGCAGAATCTGGAAAAGACACTGTTGCTAATCAAATTAAATGGCAGTTACAGGATATGAAGTTTGACACAAGAATTGTTATTATCCATTACGCAGATATCCTAAAGTTTATTTGCAAACAATATTTTGGATGGGACGGACAGAAAGACAATAAGGGGAGAGAGTTATTGCAACATGTCGGGACAGACATTGTTCGTGCCAAAGACGAAAACTATTGGATTAATTTTGTTGTTCAGATAATTGATATGTTCAAAGATGAATGGGATTACGTGCTTATACCTGATTGTCGTTTTCCGAACGAGGCGGATGTTATCAAATCTAAATTTGATAGTATAGCAATTCGCGTCGTACGACCGGGATATAAAAATCATTTAACCGAAGAACAAAGACATCATGCATCGGAAATATCTATGGATGGTTACAAGTTTGATTACATTATCAATAATCCGGGAACCGAAGGACTGGAGGAAAACGTTGCAGACTTCATTAGGAGACGCTTATGAAAAGAGACTTATTTATAGACTTAGATGGCGTATGCTATGACACCATAGGACGCATATGTGCTTTATATAATGAGGACTTTCAATACTATGACGGGTTTGAGCGCATAAAACCAGAACAAATCACGTCATGGGACTTTGATGAATTGAGGCTGACCACGAAATCGTATATTGACTACTATTTCTGTCAGCCTCGATTCTTTGAAAAACTTAAACTAATGCCTTTTGTGATCACATATATTGATAGGTTAATTAGCGATGGATATAAAGTTACGTTTATTTCCAAAGGCGAAAAACCAAATTTAAGATTAAAGAATATATGGATTAAGGATAACTTGCCACTTTGTAATTATATCGGTGTACCGATACATCAAGACAAGTCGATAATAGATATGAGCGGTTGTATATTTATTGATGATAGTATAGCCAATCTGTCTACAAGCAATGCAGATTATAAGATTTGCTTTGGCAAAGTATATCCGTGGAATGCTGATTGGGGAGGCATTAGATGTAAAGACTGGTTTAATGTTTACAAAAAAATTAGGGAGATTGAAAATGAAAATTAAATTCCGTAGAGTTGAACAAATTGAATCGTTCTGTAAATTAGCAGAAAAGTATAATGGAGACGTGATAGTTAGTGAAGGTAGTGTTCAGGTTGATGGTGAATCATTTGTTGGTTTAATTCTGTTTGGTGTGAACAAAACTCTTGATGTAAAAATAGCCAATGAGTTTTCCGATGAGGGAAAAATCTTCAAAATGGAAATTGATAAACTTGGAATAAAAGTAAAGGAGTAGACGCATGTACACATATCAAATGATCGGAGTTGCAGATGAAAACGGTAAAACATACAAATCCAAATACGGCACATATAACAAGGAAACTGGTTTCGTATTTCTTGAAGATGTGGATGTCGGGGCAGATCTTATCAATAGGCTTTTTCATGATGATATTTGGAAACTAGAAGAGCCAGAACGCAAGAAAATGAGTATTGCGGATATTGAGAAAGAGCTGGGTTACAGAGTACAGATTGCTGACCCTGAGTTTAATAAGCCGCAAGAAGAGAAGAAGGTGTTATCACAGAAGCACAAACAGGAAGTGGATGATGCGGTAGACTTCTTTAAGCGGTTTTTCGGGATTGAGTTAGATCCAAAGAAATATTACTAAAAACTACAGATTGGAGATTTGATTATGAAAGTTGTCAAAAGAGATGGCCGGAAAGTCAACTTCAATAAGGAGAATATTAAAAATGCAATTATAAAAGCCTTTGAAAGCGTTGACGGTGTTGTAACACCATATGCGGAAAACAAGGCTAAAGAGATTGCCACACATATTGAATCCCTTAATAGAAGATTGACAGTCGAAGAAATACAAGACGAGATTGAAAATAAACTCATGGCTTCCAATAGGAAGGATGTAGCCAAGAGCTACATATTATATAGGGATGAACGAACTAGAGAACGAGAAAGAAAAAGCACACTTATTAAAAATGTAGGTGAGAAATTAAGAGCAGATAACGTACAGAATCAAAATGCTAATGTTGATGAACATTCATTTGGCGGCAGAAAAGGCGAAGCAGATAGTGAATTAATGAAAACATATGCCCTTAACTATTGTATGTCAGAAATGTCAAGAAACAACCATCTGAATAATGAGATTTACATACACGATCTCGATTCGTATGCGGTAGGGATGCATAACTGTTTGACACTGCCGTTTGACAAATTATTAGCAACAGGATTCAACACTAGGCAGACTGATGTAAGACCAGCTAATTCTGTTAATACAGCATTTCAGTTGGTGGCTGTGTTATTTCAATTACAGTCATTACAACAGTTTGGAGGTTGTTCCGCAAGTCATTTGGACTGGACAATGGTTCCGTATGTACGAAAGAGTTTTACAAAACACTTAGGAGACGGACTCGCATATGTAGAAAAGAAAAGCGAATATAAAGTTCAGCGATTTCATAAATGGCTAGAACATGATACAGAAAATCATCCTGATGGTACTATTCATTTTGATGATGAAGCGTTTAAAAATCTACATCCAGACGCATGGGAATATGCGATGGATTTAACAGAGCGTGAAACACAGCAAGCCGTTGAGGGTATGTACCATAACCTTAACACACTGCAAAGCCGTTCGGGAAACCAGTTACCTTTTACGTCAATCAACTACGGTACATGTACACTACCGGAAGGGCGCATGGTAACTAAAGCGTTACTCGAAGGTTCGATAAAAGGGGTTGGGAAGTTCCATAAGACGCCTATTTTCCCATGTGGAATATTTCAGTGTATGAAAGGCGTTAATCGTCATCCTGGCGATCCGAATTATGACTTATTTCAGTTAGCGCTTCGGTCTACATCGCAGAGACTTTATCCGAATTATGCTAATTGTGATTGGAGCGGCAACGAAGGATACGATAGGGATGATCCGAAAACATATTTTAGCACCATGGGTAAGCGTAAACTTATAGCTCATGTAAAACCTTTTGAACCGTTACTCGCGGGTGTGGCTTAGGCTGCTAACGGTTAGGACTCTCTGAGTTGAGACCGTGGGAAGATATACATTAGTCGGTCATGAAAGGATGGTTCATGGTCGAAACAAAATATAAAAATATCTTCGTTAATGAAGAAGATTTGGAAATATATAAGAGAACAAAAACTGGTAGGATTATTAAATTAGGTAAATGGGTGGACTCACTTGGATATTATATGATTGCTTTTAAAACTGATGAAAAGAAATATTGGAAAAGAGTTCACAGATTAATAGCAGAAACACTAATTCCTAATCCAAATAATTATAAGCAAGTAAACCATAAAGATGGTTGCAAATTAAATAATAGTTTAAATAATTTAGAATGGTGTGATAATCAATACAACACACAAGAAGCTTATAATAATGGCTTATATAAATCCAAAAAAGAATGCCCTATAAGGGCAATAAATAAAGAAACTGGTCAAATATTAGAATTTAAAAGTATAAGAAATTGTGGAGAACAGCTCCACCTAAATAGGAAAACAATTACTTCAATCCTTAAAGGAGAGAAGAAAACAAATAATTATGAATACAATTTTGAATATATTTGACCGAATAATGTATATAACCTGTATCGACTATCCCTGATGAATGTAAGGGAGTAGGGTTGGATATGAGTACCAACTCGAAGCGGAAGGCTATCGAAAGATAGAAGATATAGTCAGTGCCTCTGGCGACAGAGGGTAAACATGTGTAGAACAGCTAACGGCTTTGATATTAACGGCTTCGGGCAGTTAAAAGATGGGCGTGGCAACATTTGCCCAGTAACAATTATTATGCCAACATTGGCGATGGAGGCTATAAAACAACAGGAATATAATCCCGCAAATGAACAAGCAGATGAAATTGCTAAAAAATTATATGTTAAACGATTCATGTTATTGTTAAACAAAAAAATCCACGAAGCCAAGGATATGCTTATTGAACGATTTGAATGGATTTGTTCACAGAGTCCTGCTTCAGCAAAGTTTATGTATGAGAATGGTACTATGGAAGGATATGTACCAGAGGAAGGCATTCGCTCTGCTCTGAAACATGGGACATTAGCAATAGGGCAGATTGGTTTAGCGGAGACATTACAGATACTTATTGGTTGCGATCACACAACGGAAGAAGGTATGAAAGTTGCTAAACAAATCGAACAATTATTTAAGGACAAATGTTCTGAATTCAAGGAAGAATACAAACTTAACTTCGGCGTATACTACACTCCTGCCGAGAATCTGTGTTATACGGCGATGAAGAAATTTCAACAGGCTTACGGTTTAATTCCGAAGATTTCTGACAAATCGTTCCTCACAAACTCGATCCATGTGCCCGTCTGGTATGAATGTGATCCATTCACAAAGATTGACATTGAATCGCAACTCACTGGATATTCGTCAGCAGGATGTATCGTCTATGTGGAGTTTGACGCTAGCGCAAAACAGAATCTTGAAGCATTAGAGACGGTTGTTAATTATGCAATGGACAAAGACATACCTTATTTTGCCGTAAATGTACCCTGTGATACCTGTTTGGATTGTGGGTATACAGATGATCTTAATGATGTTTGCCCAGAATGTGGTGGTCATCATATTCAAAGATTACGTAGAGTCACCGGCTATTTAACTGGCGATTACAAAACAGCATTTAATCTTGGTAAACAACAGGAAACAGAGATGCGATTTAAACATAGTAAGTTAATTAATAATTAACATAATAATCTAGGGATGACACTCCCCCGGCTCACTGCCCTTATTTGGCAGGACGTCGGTGACAACAATTGGGCGAGGAGTGCGGTACGGTGGAGAGGGGTAATCGTACAATTAATATCTGCTATATTTAGTTTTTGCAGAATATTATTGAAAACCACGCACATCGGCAAAAAGCCATACAAATTGACAATGTGCGTACCAAACATTTTGTAAATAGAGAGGAAAACATAAATGACAATGAGTGAGATACAAGAGGAAATCGCAAAGCTTGAAGAAGAGCGATTTCAACTAGATTTAAAGGATGAATGGGAGTGGGAGGATGAACGCCGAGCTATCTACATTAGTCGGAAAATCCGACAATACTACACCATCATTAATGGCGGTGGTTACTATGGACGGCATTAGTTGGTTAGTGTTGGTTATCATGGTTGTCATCATGATAGGTTCAGTACCACTGATCGAGTGGATATCTTTCAAGTGGTATCAGTATAAGTACGGTGATGAAGACGCACGATTTTTGTGGATGAAAAACAAAAAGGACAAAAAGGAGAAGAAACATGAGTGATTATAAGGTAGCCATTGTTGGGCATGGTCATGTCGGCGGGATAATGCACGAGTTATTCCCTGACGCAATTATCTATGACGAACCGAAAGGTATAGGAACGAGAGAAGAAGTGAATGAATGCGACTTTACATTCGTATGTGTACCAACACCAAAGGCGGAAGATGGACACTGTGATACGAGTATTGTGGATGATGTATTGGATTGGATAAAGAGTGATGTGGTCATAATTCGCTCTACAGTACCAGTTGGATATACATTTTACAAACAATCCAAAGTACAGCCTCATCTTGTATTCCAGCCGGAGTACTACGGTGAAACAAAGAACCATCCATTTGCCGATCCACATAACCGCAATTGGATAACACTTGGTGGTTTTCCAACTGGAACAAGTCGAGTAGCGAATCTGTATAAGACCGTATTCACTTCTGATGTATTCATTTACGAAATCACATCGGATGAAGCAGAAATGGCGAAGTATATGGAGAATTCCTTCTTCTCAACGAAAGTTACGTTCTGTAATCAGTTCTACGATCTGTGTAAAAGATTTGGTATTAACTACGACAGAGTTCGTGAGGCTTGGTTATTAGACCCACGAATTGGGCGTTCCCATACATTTGTATACCCTGATAACCGTGGCTACGGTGGATCATGTCTGCCAAAGGACACGGCTGCTATCATCTATCAGGGCGATGAAATGGGCGTGGATATGAAACTGTTGAAATCAGTAGAGGAAATAAACGGAGGATATCATAATGATTGATAAGCGTATTTTTTACTGTTGGTTTGGTGGCGGAGAAATGTCCGACCTTAATAAGAAGTGTATGGAGTCATGGAAGAAGTGGTGTCCTGACTACGAGATCGTAGAGATCAATGAATCCAACTTTGACTATCACATCACACCGTATGCAGAAGAAGCGTACGAGCATGGTAACTGGTCATATGTCAGCAATGCTGCAAGACTTGAGTTTCTGAAACATAATAGTGGCATTTACCTTGACACTGATATCCAGTTGGTAAAGTCGCTTGATAGCTTGCTTGAGTATGACGATGGTTTCATTACAGAGTTTGAGTCAGGTCAGCCTGACTCTGGTATTCTTGGATGTTCAAGATGGCCGAAGTTTTACGATGAAGTATACAACCGTCTCGTGCCCGGAACAGTACTGCACAAGGAGTTTATTCAAGTAATGTATAGGGATTACAACATTCATGGTGAGAAAATCCTTAAGAACGACGATGGATTTGTTGTACTTGGCGAAGAGTTTATACCTACTGTACGTACAGGATTGTTTACACCGAACACTATTGCCATCCATCACTTCGAGAACACATGGGTAAAACAGTGGCGTAATATTACTGATGGTTTCTACCCGTTCCCTCGGATCAAGGCTTATCTCGGTAACAAAGTGCTGCATGAGGATAAAGACCCAGAGGTTATCTTTATTTCCAAGAACCTGAAAAAGAAGTGGAGTGATGGTGACATGCTTGGTAAAATTAACTACTTTTTTAACCCGAAGGTTGTGCAGTTATCATGTAAAGATTTCGATGCACAGCGAATCGGATATGACAAGACGAAAGAAAAGCGCATGACTATCACACCGGGCGGTTTAATGGTTTGGTGGATTGCGGATTAGAAATATTAGGAGGAAAAGGAAATGTCAGAGACAAGATATGAGAGTGTACCAGTTGGTGATAATGTTTGTAAACAAGTACTTAAACAGAATGAGTGTTCCGTTCTTAAAGTAAAGCGAGTGAGTGACACGGCTATTCTCCCAACACGAGGATCGGAGAAAGCGGCAGGGATTGATTTGTATGCAGATATACATGAGCCGTTTATTACCATTGCTCCTCAACAGACAAAGGTGATTAGTAGTGGAATAGCATGTGAGTTTCCAGAAGGATACTGGGGAGCGTTAATTCCACGTAGTTCTACTGGCATTAAGAAAGGTTTGTCATTGGCGAATAATTTAGGGTGTATAGATGAGGACTTTAGAGGCCCTATTATGATGGCATTCTATAATCACACCGATCATAGTGTTATTATTGAGCGTGGTGAGAAAGTAGCACAACTAATATTGTTACCATATTATTTGTACGACGTTGTAGAAGTCGATGAATTATCAGAAACTAAACGTGGAGAAGGCGGCATTGGTAGCACTGGTAAATAATACGCCTAAAATAATTGGCGTAAGATTATAGAAAGGAGTCGGATATGGATGACCAATTACCTTAAACCAAAGGACATCCAATCCATATTAGGCTTTAATATGAAGAAAATATACTCAATTATCAACAGACCTGACTTTCCAAAAACAAAAGTCGGAAGACAGTATATCATTCCAGAGGATAAATTCTATGCCTATATGGAGACACGATGTTATAAAATTTTGTCTTGACAGGGTTCATATGATTTGATAATATACCCTTTGTGGTTACGGTAACAGACACCAAACAAATCTAAATCGGCTTAACCAATGGGCGTAAGCCTGACACAAATAGGCGTAACTACTTGCAAGCCCTTATAAAATAAGGGCATAGGGGATTGGTCAAATGGTATGATAGGGGTCTCCAAATTAAACTCCAAGGATTTGTAATTAATATAAAAATACATCCGTAAGCACTTTATTTACAAAGGCTTGCGGATTTTTTTGTTTAGTATTGTTTAGGCGTAACTAACGGTATTTAGAGGTATCTAACGGTATCTATTCCAGCGTAATTAGGCGTAAATTAGTCGCACGAATAGGCGTAAGCCTGTTGACAACCGAATCTTGGCTGTGATATATTCCAACCAAGAGGAGGTGATTACTATGAAGAAGCTTGCTAAATTACCAAGAGGAGAGGGTAGCTTTAATTACAGAGCAAACGGTTCTGTAGAATTCAAAAAATACGTCCATGTAGATAATGGCACAGTACGTCTTGTTGTGTATGGTAAAACAGAACAGGAATGTATGGAGAAGATGCGTCAGAAGGAAGCGAAGGTTAAAGAGAAAAGTCATTTCGTTTCCACAGAGTTATTAGGAGAAGCTTTAATTGAGTGGGTAAACAAAGTTAAAAAGAATACACTTAAGAAACAATCTTATGACAGACTGATTGGAACAGCTAAACAGATCGGCAAAGCGGATATTGGTCATCATTTTTACACTGATATTGGCATTGTAGAGCTTCAGGATTACATTCAAAGCCTTATTGACAAAAGATACTCATGGTCAACCATTAAGAAATCCTATGATATTTTAAGAGCGTTCTACCGTTATGCTTCAGCAAGAGATCAGTTTCGTGATCCGATGTTGTTGGTTGTTATGCCAAGACGAACCAATGTAAAGGTTGAAGCCAAGGAGATTCAATGGTTCGAGGAAGATGATATCAAGAAATTCACGGATGCATGTGAAGCAAGGTGGAATACAGGACGTCTCAAAAACAAATACTCATATGCACTTGCGGCGAATATATATCTCGGTTTAAGAGGCGGAGAGTTGCTTGCTTTACAGTGGCAGGATATAGATTTTGATGCTGGAACTGTGTATATCTCTAAAACACTTATTGAGTATAGAAAAGATGGCAAGACACACTTTGAGATTCAGGAATCTACGAAAAGAGACAAGAACAGATATGTACCAATGAATTCGAAAGCCAAAGATTTCTTGTTAAAACATAAAAAAGAATGCAAATTTACAGAACCTACAGACTATGTGGTATGTACAACTAACAGGAAAACGACAACACTCAAGAACATTTCTGATATGATCCGCAACATAGAAGAAGAGGCTGGTACAAAAGTAAGAGCATATAACTCACATATTCTCCGTCATACTTGTGCATCACTATATTTCAAGAAGGGTGTCCCCATCGAAACCATCTGCGCAATCCTAGGTAATACCAGAGAAGTATGCGAGAAAACCTATATTCATTTCGCAGAAGAACAACTCAAGAATGCTGCATCAAGGATTATTCCTGCAATAGAATTGTAATCACAGCACCAAAAAAAGCCCAAGAGGACTCATTCCCCTTGGGCTATATTATTTTTTTGCCAATAAAAAACGCGCATCTATCTTGGCACAGACATCTTGACACAGACTAATCTACCAAATATCCTTCACTGTCGAAGGTATATTCTTTACCGTCAATAATTACGGTCTCGTTCTTCGCATACCATCCGGTATCATCTCCGAACCACCATTTCTTGGTGCCGTCCACTTCTTTCTCATGCCAAGCACCTACGTGCAGGTAAGTGAACTTGCCAGTCTTTCCGATCCAGTAGTAGCCACGTTTCTCGCCACCACCAACCGGGAAGTCATGAATCCACTCACTTTCAACCATGTCGCCATTCTTGTGGAAGTAATATGTAGCCTTACCTACCTCTTTCCAACCAACAGCCATAGAACCGTCGTTGTTGAGATAGTACCACTCGCCTTTCCACTTCTGCCAACCAGTCTGCATCAGACCGCTTCCTTTGAAGAAGTACCACTTGTCATCAATGTACTGCCATCCAGTAACCATAGCGCCTGACTCATCCATGTAGTACCACTTGTTTCCTTCGTGTACCCATCCAGTCTTCATGACGCCATCCGTGTCAAAGAAGTACCATTTCTTTTTGATCTTCTTCCATCCGGTAACGTATTCACCGTTAACGTAGAAGTACCAATTACCGTTCTCGTATACCCAGCCAGCTTTCTGGAGCAGAGCAGCAACGTCGTTGCGTACATCTTCCATGTTCTTGCCGATAATCTTCGGAAACCAATCGTATATATCGTCGTGGCCGCTCCCCAGGCCGAGCAAATAGGCATCCCAATGGCATAAGATCGTAGGTACTTTAATACCTTTGTAATCAATAAAACCGTGCGGATCTATGTCATATCTTTCACACAGCCATGCGGTCATCTTAACAGCTTCATCGTATGCTTTCTGCGCATATTCGGGATCCTTCTTACTATCCTCTGCGATCTCCCACTGAATGTGCGTATCATTCAGCGAACCTTTCTTTCCAGCGCCACATCCCCAAGGACGCCAATCCCACGGGCCAGTCTGGGTTGTGCCGACAGAACCATCATCAAAACAGCCAACCCAAGAATTAAGTCCTGCCTGTTTGGTGGTATGATTCCAATCGTTTCCATACTTGTTTTTACCAAGTTTAGCAATCTTTTCGTCATAGTTAGCATCCCCGGCATACGGCTGTACATATCTCTTGAGCCACTTGTTATCTGCTCCCGTATCATGCCAGAGAATACCCAACGGCTTAAATGGTCTGGTCTTGCCATACCAAGTAGAGTGCGTCATAAAGCACTCAAACGGTTTCCAATCTAAAGCCATATTTATTCCTCCTTCTTATCCTAAAAAAGAAGAGGAGAGTAGTTGACTCTCCTCTTGTTTATGGTTTACAATTTGTGATTATGTAATTCAGCGCAGCGTTTGTGTGATTTGTTAACCGAATAGTTGAAACCCCAATTTCTTCAAAATGTTGTTCTACTGATACATCCATATCATTGTTCTTTGTTATGTATGTGATTCCGCCCCACTGATCAAAAATAGCATATGTCGGTGTTGCCGACGTATCAGCTCTCGACATTATCACAGTTCCACATCTTCCATCAAAGTCATATATAGAGTCCATCGTAGAATTATAGGCTAATGCTCCATACTGCACCTCAAATTTAGCAGCACTTGGAACTCCGTTATTGAAGTATACAGGCTGGTACGAATTGCCTACATTACCAGACGACAGTTGAGAAGCAGTAGTAGCACTTACAGCATTCGCTACGTTGTTAACGGTTACTTCCTGAATATCGCCAGTAGACGGCGTTAGTGTGAGAGTAGCGTCTTCTCCTGTCAGCGTGTATGTGGTATTCGTAACCGCATTAATCATGTCGCTCGTCTTCTTAGAACTCCACACCTCATCAGTAGCAGTGCGGTTGTCATTAATAACCACTTCTTTCACAGGATCGACTTCTTCATCCCAATCATCAATGTAAGCACCACGGTTCACATAGTTAGTCAACGGTTCGTTCTCAGGAAGCTCTACGGTATCAGCAGATACCCACGGTGATACTCTTTTGTAATCACCGTTGTCATCTACCTTGTGCAGTTTAACTGCATCATATCCACTTAAAATCGACATTTGGTCATATCACCTCCTTAAAGCATCTTACGATATTGTCAGGGGATTACGATCAATCACAACTCTAATAAGGCCATCTATATTTGTTATATGAGACTCGTCTTCTGAATTACACCATACTCCAACAGCCAATGGTGCACCATAATAGCTATTTACACCAACGTGCAAATGAGTACCTTTTGTATATTGCTGAGGTGTTTTATCGGTAACCGCAAATTCAAGTGTGTGTCCATATCCCCAACTACCACTACCATAGGCTGATCGTCCAAAATATGATTCATACACACAATAGTCAACGTTATCATACTTATAAGTTATATAGTATGTGACCATAATACTCTGGTTATAATCAAGATCGCCACCTATATCAACAGACCCTAAACCAGTTACATAAATCGTTTTTTCATATGTATCACCTAACGCAGACTTGATCAAATCCAAAATCGGTTGCTCACCCTGCGTGATATACTCCACCTCCATATCCCCCGTACTGCTCTCTATGTGGTTGTAGCCGGAGAGAGATTTGATAGGTAGGTTGGTGGGGGTGACGGATGAGGTTGTGGGGGTGGCGAGTTCGTAAGCAAGCATTACACCATCAACCGCATTCGCGAAATCTGTAGCCTCTGTAAATCGGGTGTCTTTGAAATAGATTTCTCTGTAATTGTCTCTTGACTTATAGTAAGCCATGAATGAACAATCGGGCTTAGTAACGAGATCGGGAGTACCTGTCATCGTTGTTCCGACATAATTATATGCGGAGCTTAACATGATAACATTGGAGACAAATTTATAATCCGGCAAAGTCGCATAGAATGTTCCTGTGATTGTACTTGACTTATTCCATGTCAAATCTCCCATATCAATGACGGTCATATCACTCGTCACTTCCCCCTTCACCACATCCTCACTCCCTCTATATATAGCAGAGGGGTAGGTGGTGGTGTGGGTGGTTCTTACATAAGGCTCGTAGTCATGTGGTGTTTCACCTTTTTCTACCATTACGTTATCAATGTTTTCTGTTCTAAAATCGAACCTTAAATATTTTGCATTTGCAGGGCTTTCTCGTGTTGTAAAACTTGAATTTCCACTAATATATGTTTTACTGCTGTCATAAAAAGCAACGGCACAAGTAGATGTCTGTGGAATCGTTAGAGTGTATTTTGTTAATGGTTCAATTTCAATATAATCTGACAAACTCCATGACGTTGTTAAATAAGGATCTCCTGTATTCGGATTCAATGCTTTGCCTGTTAAAATGTCTGGATCATTTTTATCAAACAGATTCTTCCCCCTCACCTCAATCTCCCCCTCCGTATATGCCACGATAGGACGGATATTATCGGGTGAGGGTGTACCCGTGCCGCTCTGATATCCCATGATCTGTGTCACGCACTTCACAAGCGGCGCATCTGCTCCGTCTGTAAATTCTAAAACTCTAGAACCAGTTTCGCTTGTTGCTGTTCTTGTTGGGTCTGCTTGTATGTCATATATTTCATCATCAGGCATGAGCTTAATTTGTTTTATTGTTTCATTCATGAATCTACCTCCTTTTCATAATTAAAATATGGATACTCGGAGTTATCAGGTGGATACCATTCAGGATGAGTCTGCGGAGAAATTAAAAATTCATCGGACATAAGCCGATGAATCGTTAGTTTATCACGCTCCTTAAATGGGATTCTTTTCATTGGTATATTATGCTCCCAAGCCCATTTATTCTTAAATAGATCATGACTATGTGTTTTAAGATAATGATCCTCTGTATCCCATCCAACACCTCGATAATCAAAATGTTGCTTTCCATCGAATTCAATAATACAAGGATCATCATGAATATAAAAATCAAAAAAGCCGTAGTATCCAGTATCAGGAAACTTACAGCTTTCAAAGGTTTTATTATTAGTATATGTAATATTATTTTCTTTTAATAATCTCTTAATATGGATTTCGCCAATAGATACACCCATACATCCGCATGATCGAGTATGTTCGTTGCGGAGATTCCCACCGCTAACTTCTATCATACTACCACAACTACATTCACATAAAAACATGTGTTTATTATTTATGTATTTTGTGTGTTGGATAACTGTTAATTCACCGAAAGTTTTACCAATCATTGTATTTACATAATGATTTTTACAAGCAATAGATTTACTATTTCTTAAGACAGAAGATGTATATTTGCATTCTTCTCCGCAACTACATTTACATAACCATATGGATCTACGCTTACTATCATTTCCAATCTTTTTTAGTATAGTTAATTCTCCAAGCTTTTGCCCTGTTAAATCAAAACCGCCGTGTTTACCGCAACTTTTTGTATGACCGTTTTTTAAATCACGCCCAATAACAACCACATGATTCCCACAATCACACACACATTCCCAACATGCGCGTTTAAGATTATTTTCAACTCTACGCAAGACAACCAATTTCCCGAACCGCTGTCCTGTTAAATCTATCAGCTTGCTCATACATTAATGCGTAGTGATAGTCAGCACTTTGTTCGATACACTAAATGTCGGCATAGCTGCGGCAACACCTTTACCGCTGATAGGAGCCTCGCTTGTTGCGCTATATGTGTGAACAACATCACTTGCAGGTCTAGCGTCTGTAAGTCTTGTATCATTACCTTTGACTACCTGACTCGAAGATGCATTACCACTTGCCGCCACATCAAGAGCAGAAGCAGTACCAAGAGTCGGCAGTCCTTCCAGGTCGGCATAGTTACCACTAAACGTATCCAGATTATCAATTGCATCGGCAACCGCTTCTATCTGTGCTACTATGTCCTGACCAGTCTCATCTAATATAACTGGTTTTGTAATTTGACTCATATTAGATTTCTCCTTTTGTATATAATTAAAAAAGGAGTTGACACCGAAGCATCAACTCCTTAAACTACATGTGACACGACGGGCGAACCGTCGACTAAAAATCGCTTAATATAATTAAGTGAGAGTTATAAGATACTTAATAATGTTAAGCGTATGAATGTTTACACTTAACAAAGTAAAGTATTTTATCCAATAAAATAATGGTTTTATGGGGTTCATGAATTAACTATGTTCTTTTGCTATTTTCTTAATAGCTTCCATAGTTAGTTGTTTTGTCTGCAACATGTTCCTGATTTGCAGCTCTCTGTCTTGTTGTACCATTTTTGGATCGATATATACACGACCAGAATCATCTGATTTCATTGTTCAGTCCTCCTTAATGGTTTTATGGGGTTATTCAGAAACATCGATCTTCCGTTTCACAAGTACATTGATTTCATCACCCGTGTTAAAAGTTTCGACAGATTCACCCTCTGCGATGTTCTCCGCTGAAAGGGAACATACAACAGGCATCATGTAGAATTTGATCCGATTATCCACATTCGGCGGGAACCACGGACGGATATTTGTGATCTTGTTTCTGTCCCCATCCATCTGGAAAAGCTGATTCGTTACACGATATTTTTCACCGAACATAATAACTTCATTCGCACGAACAAACCCATTTGTTTTCAGATTCAGATTTGTCCCGCCCTTCTTAACGATTGCGAAATTGTTATCCAGATCGACAGCATTCCATGACATTTCTTTGTTATTGATAATAACATTTGTGAAATATGGCGGATAACAAGCGACCATTGCTCCATGACATTCGTCAAACTGAATATTATCCATGTTGATGACCAGTTTGTTTCTGTGTTCGATTTCGTTGTTTCCCTTCAAAACATAGTCGATGAAATTGAAACTTTCGATCACTGGTGAACCGTCAACAATAACCGGAATTGTTCCTGTGGTCTGTGTTCCGTCCGACAGATAATGCTTTACTTTTTCGGTGAACCTGAATTCATTTCCATATAACGGCGCGGTCATCGTTGTGGGATCAAATTCTTTTCCGTCAACAAAGAACAATGACCATAATGCTACACAACACCCGTCACCGGCTCCAACATATCCCGAATGGTCAATGATGTTATGGATGAAATTCGTGTTGCCTTGCATCAGATTGTTTCCGTCTTTGTCCTGTATATATTCTGCATACCACACATCCGTTGTAACATAATCAACGCCGCCGATTGTCGATTCTGCGTGTACTTTTGTAAATGTATGCGTCAAATATCCACCTTCGTCCATATAGGAACGCACGGCGAACTTTTTATCAGTTATCTTGTAAACTACTATTTTATGATCTGTGTTGTTGCTTTCCTTAAAACTTGCTAATGCTCCGTATAATTCGGGATATGAAACATAGATGAAATGGTCACGATTTATTGAAAAGTTTGCGACTACATATTCCGTATTACTTGAAGTGTTCTTATATGTGACAAAGCTAACACTTCCGACGCCAGCTTCCAGACAGGAAAGGAAAACACCATTTTTGTCGGTCTTTGTCAATACAGAAACAATCTGATTTCCGTATAGATACGCGCTAAAAGTTGCCCCCGGTGGTAAAATTATCGGCTCTGTAATGTGATATGAACTGGATGAAACAACGGTGAGGGAATCTTTTTCAATATATCCTTCTGTATAGCTCAATTCATCCGTGATTTCTGTCTTTTTCAAAATGACATTATCTTGCACATTATATGCTGACATATCCGCTGTGGCAACGATGGCAGATCCTAAATGCTGAACATAAACAATCAATGTCTTGAATCCGGAATAATCATTTATGTCGATTATTTTTTCGGATACTCCATCGTATGACTGAAATTCACTGATAGTCGTTCCGACTGCAACATCTGCTACGGCTTTCGTTGTGTATGCTATACGAAAACGGTTGTTATTATTTGCTACAATATAAGCCCTTGCCCCGTGAATGTCGCTGATGTCAAACAGGGCAAGCCTTGAATTTGTATTACTTGTGACAGCAGAACCTGTCATTTCTGCATTGTCAAGATAGACAACTGTCTGTTTATCCCCTATGTTTAATGCGGTTTGTTTCACTGCGTCTATATTTGTCTGTAATTTTGTATCACACCCCTGTACCATCGCCGCCGGACTACTATACTCTACCCCATCAAATCCTGTTTTGAGCGCTTTTACTTGGCTGTCGATCGCACGTACTGCATCTCCTGCAGTGTTGTATGTATTCCCCGAAGAGTCTACACGAATGTTGGTTAGTTCGGCATCACCAGTTGTAGAACCCGGTGTAAGTGCCGTGAAACTATCTATCTGACCCTGTAAAGAATCAAGGTTGTTTTTCAGATCGGTCTGGTTGGAGAGTGTACCTTTAACCTGACCCCACTGTACTTTGTCCATGTTATTGATTGCGGTGGCAACACTACCGAGTGCCTGTGCCACGCTTTTACCAGTGTCGTCTAACATGACTGGTTTCGTTACATTACTCATATTGTGTCACCTCCTTATGCAGTATATGTCTGGCAAAGTTTGCCATCGACTACCGAGAAACCAAGAGCGTCAAATGCTGCTCTAAGTGTCGGTTCATCAGTTACACGAGTATCATTTCCCATAACTACCTGAGTAGTGGATGCATTACCACTGGCAGGAACGTCCTTCACTGCCGCAGTACCAAGTCCAATGTTGGTACGAGCGTTAGACTTCTCTGTTGATGTAAGCCCCTGTGAAGCTACGGTTGATACTGCCTTAAAGTTACCTACGTTACCAAGACCAACATCTGACTTTGTAACGTTATGCGGATTACCGCTTGTTAATTGTGAATGGTCATATGCGGTCTTACCACGGTCACCACGGTAAGCAGTAGAAGAGGTCTCACCAAGTGCGAGGCTTTCGCTAATCTCTGCATACCCTGTACCGCTCCAACGGTATGTCTTGTTAGATACGAGGTCAATGTAGATTTTACCAGTAGCGCCAGTAATCTCTGTGGTATGTGCCGAATCCTCGTAGAATTTGTTGTTATAATAGTACCCCTCGATTACATCATCCACATAAGACGGGAGTTGTGAACTCGGAACCTTGCCGTTGGAATCCAGTTCGGCAACACCACCGTTTGCGCCCTTTGCAGTAGTAGCAATAGCACCCACTTCGGATGCGGTATAACTCGGCTTCGTAGATGCCTTTGCCCAAGCAGATACATCGTTTGCCTGACGCGCGTCTGTAAGACGGGAGTCATTACCAAGTACCACTTGTGTAGAGCTAGCGTCACCAGTTGATGGGACGTCTTTTGCTGCGGCTGTGCCAAGAGTTGGTTTGTTTTTTATAAAGTCTTTCTTTGTGTTGTCCGATTCATTCCAGTCAGATTGAGGTATCTGATTGGGGATGTAGTCCTTGATTTTGGAGTCATATCTGGACAACCCTGTATAGTCGAGAAACTCTTTCGACATGTTATTGCCTCCTTTCAGTTTTTGGAGTGTGTATTTACGTTTGTAGATGGTAGTGCATTTATTGTCTTACAAGACCGATTAATCATTTGTGCACGAGGTCTTGTAAAATAACAAATCGCTTACCAACCCAACTACCAATAATAGGAGAGGGCGGTGATCAACCAACCCTCTCCTGAATAGTGTTTATGAATAAGTAAATGTTTTTATCTTACGAAAACAGCGCCTCTATGGAAGCCTGTGGAATTTCCGATAAATCTCCCGGTTGCAAAGCTGTGTCGGCTAATGCTCCCTGAGCACTTGTCGCATACGCAGTAGAAGCTGTATACGCCGCACTACCAAGACCGTGTACAGCAACGTCTGTACCATTAACGGCTACAGTACCGTTCGTAGCACCTTCAGCAACAGTTACATTAACTGCCTTGTTTACATCCGGTGTAAGAGCAGAGCCATTAACCTTAACAGTCTCAATGGTGTTAACCTGAGCGCCATCAGCAACATTAAGTGCCGTTCTGAGTTCAGAAGCCGTAATATTATCCTGAAGATCAACGCCAGCAATAGTAGTAGTCTTCTTTACGAATTCTGCCTCATCGCCAACTTCACTCCAAGTAGTACCATCATAAATATATTCCTTGGCATTGTCAGACATGACCACAACATCGCCAGCTTCAGGATCAGTAATTACACGAGCAATAGCCTGTGCATCAGTTTCACCAGTCTGACGAGTAATAACACCGCGGAAGTGCATAGCGCCTTCAAGACCAGCGATTTCAGTAGCTACGAATGCAGATACCTGAGCAGCGGTTACAAGGCTATCGTCAGAAGACTGCTCTGTAATAGCAGAAGTAGCGACGTCAGCATATGCAGCTGTACCAAGAGAATCCTCAACCGCATCTACCTGCTCATCCACATACCCAATTACGTCAGTTGCGGAAGAACCCTGAGGAATGGAACCGATGAAGTCAGCGATGGTGTAAGTTCTGTCGAAGCCAGCTGTGGCACCGATAGCATCTTCTACGTCATCAATGGAAACGCCGCTAGTAGACACCTCATAATCGTCACTGGTATTAATTAACAACACACCAACACCAGTGCCGACATAACTATGTAAATATCCATGTAAGAACTGACCTTCTGCTGGCACTTCAGGCCCAGGACTAACTGTACCATCATCGTTAGTAACAGCGACATGACCACTGTGCCACTCTTCTCCACCTCTCGGCATATAATCATCAGCCGCATCCGCAATAGCTTCGCCAATATAATCAACAACCGTCGTAGACTCAGCACCTTGTGGAATGGAACCTACAAATGCGTTGGTTGCGAGATCGGAGATAGCCGTACCGCTTTCGGATACCTCACCAGTAGCTGTAGAGGTTACGATCTTACCGCCTGTTGCGGAAGCAATTTTGGACATGAGCGAGGAGGTATCCGGCATATTCACGGTATAAGCAGCTGTTCCAGTCGCATCAGCCGTACGGTAGAACGATACGGTATTACCAGACACACTAATTGACTTGATAGAAGAGGCATTTTCCTCGCCAATGTACTGCTTAATTAATCCGTCATAAACCTGAAGCCCGGAAATATCAAGATATTGTTTTGTTGCCATAGTTTATATTTCTCCTTTCGAAAGAATAAATATTTTCCACATTTTAATCCTATCAAAAATGTGTTTTATTATGTGAATAGTTACTATCTATAATCACGCACATGCGTAACTATCATTACGAAGCGCTAAACAGCGCATCAATTTGGGCATTGCTAATACTGCCCGTCATTTCACCTACGTACGCTACAACGTTACTGGATGACGCACCTGATGGGATAGTGCCGACATAAGCCTTGGTTGCAAGATCATTAATGGTGTATCCTGTTGCCGCTAGTCCATTATCATCATTACCAACAGCGACTATCCGCCCAATTTTGTCACCATCATAGAAATACCCTGTGACTACATTTTCAGCCACGATGTCTGTCTCGGAAACAGTGCCATCCGAATTCGTTACAGCAACTCTATAACCATCCCAAGAGTTACCTAATGGCATATAAACGTTACTAAAGCCATCGATTGTATCATTAATTGCATCAATAGCATCAGCAATTGTATTATCTCCGTCAAATCCATCAGTAGCAGCTACAGAGTCTACAACACTTTCGTAGAATAAACCATTACCAAATCCAATAGTAGAACCGTCTGGACTTATAATGGGAATATACCCAGTCGTGTTAGTATCAAACGATATAAAATCTCCGGTGGCATCATCAATTGCCTCGCTAATGTAATCAACTACATTAGTGGACGTAGCACCAGACGGGATACTTCCAACAAATGTATTAGTTGCAAGATCAGAAATCGCAGTACTGGACTCGGCTACTTCACCACCAGAAGTAGTAGTAGCAATCTTTCCGCCAGTAGCATTGCTAATAACGTCGATCTTATCATCAAGAGCATCAGCAACCGTATGTTGATCGCTGAAACCATGAAGAGCTGCTACGGCATCTTCAATGGCACCCAGACCAGTTTCTCCCATATATACAGTACCATCAGAAGAAGTACCTACAATATATCCAGTTAACCAGTTAGTCCCTTTTGGCATTAAATCATCAATAGCATCTGACAAACCATCAATGGTACCAGCAATAGTATTGTCTCCATCGAATCCAGTAGTTGCGGCTACCGCATCTTCAAATTCTCCGTATCCAATAGAAGTTGGCGCAATTCTGTGATTTTCTGCGTCCCAATATAAAACACTGTATCCTGTAATATTAGGATCAATATCAGCCTTATCTTCAATGGCTTCACTAATATAATCTACTACCGTCGTAGACGATGCTCCCGCTGGGATGCTGCCTACATAAGCATTAGTAGCAAGAGCAGAAATTGCAGTATCAGTTTCAGTAACTCCACCATTGATATTAGAAATAACAAGCTTTCCTCCGACTGGCTGAATTATTTTGTCCATTCTTGCATTAATGTTTCCCATCAGTGCATCAATGGTATATCCAGTTTCCGATACATCCCCAGAAGAAGTGGACTCAACTAAATATCCACCATCTGCATATTCAATCTTTGGAATCAGCCCACTGGTATCCGGCAGAGTTATGGTATATGCGACTGTGCCAGTAGCATCCGTACTACGATAGAAGTTGACCGTATTACCGCTAATCGACATACTACGAATTGACTTTGCATCCTCTGTACCGATGTACTGTGTCATAAGGTCTTTGAAGGTTGATAAGCCCGTAAGGTCTAAAAATTGTTTTTGTGCCATATCACACCTCCTCACTATGCTTCTTCTTCATCGAAGAGTTCTTCAATGTCTTCTTCGGGGATCCCACCAATATTAGCCTCAATGTAAAAATTTACGAGGGGTTCGACAACGGGGGCAACTAACTCTTCAATTTCATCTTCGAGCTGTTCTTTCAGAATCTCAAACTTGTAGTCAATGTACGCTTGATCCGCATAACCCTGTGCCTGAATCCACTCTTTGGTAGCAACTGTCTCACGAGTAACAGAGAGGTCTTCCTCAACAGTAGCGTCTTCGATAGTATCAGCAGTAATTCGCTTTACTTTCTTCTTACCGTCAATGGTTTGTACTACGCACAGAATGTTTGACATACTGTAATACGTAGTCTCATCATCGGCGGTAATCTTATGTTGTCCACTTATCTCATACAATCCATCATCAAGAGATGAAAGAATAATCTGATTTTCATTTGTACCAACAAATGTCGGTATACCGATAATCTCTAGCTCATTATTCTTATTGATAAAGCCATACTGACTACGATCCACAATCCAACAGTAAGCGGGATATTTGATTCTGCCATCAGCAATAGCTTTAATGGTATTCTCATAATTACCATGTGTAAAAATAGGAGTCAGCAATTTTACAAAACCCCCTTTCTTAAACTTCTATAAAGTTGCCTTGTTGTGGTTCAGGTTCCGGTTGAACATCATCCAGATCAAAAATACCGTCCTTACTCGAATCCAACTCTTCAAATTGTGTTGGCATCAGAATCTCAACGCCCTCACCAATCTTTGTACCATCATGTACCATGTGCAGATTCTCATTCTCACCAATCTCAAGGTCGGTCGGCATCTCTGCTTTCAGTTTAGCCAGCTCTGCCTTATATGCCTCAATATCCTCGGAGTTAACGAAGTCGTTAAATCCATCAGGCTTATTGATACGGAGAGTAGTAGAGTTAGTCTCCAACTTAAGAACTTCCGGTTCCTCAGGGTCATCACTGAAATCAATAAATGTAAGACGAAGCGTGATAGCTCCGGCAACACTTGTCAGCTGTGTATCAACTGGCAGTACATACCTGAGATAGTTTTTGTACATTTCTTCATCGCATGCCAATACTTCCGAATGAAAGTTCCCATTCGGGTCAACATACTTGAGTACAGCATTGAAATCTGCAATGTTAGGAATCTCGTCGTATTCAGGCGGTACTAAAAACTGTATTTTGTCCACCAAGGATTCCTTTTGGAAAATAGTTGTACGAACCGTAGTATTCAGGTTCTTATACTTATCCATTACTATGGTATACATTCCTGTTTTCTCCTCCTTTCGTTTCTATTCAAAAAGGAGAGAGGAACGTATACCTCTCTCCGTTATAATTATTTACTCGCCTTCCTGTGAAAATTCACTATTAGAAGAAGAGCTGTTTGTTGTTGGCTTAGTGTATCGGATGGTTAGATGTCCACTTGTCACATTCCAACTTGACGTGCCTGTGAATATTAGATTTTGGTTTGAATCTACTTTTATTCTCACAGATGGGTCAGGCAAAGCATACATTGTATTACTCTCCACCATGTATCCGTTATAATCAATCAGCAAGTTAATACTTGTAGATGATTCGATAGTATGGTCTGACCATGAGCCAACAGAGAATGAACCGAGATCAATAGTCCTTTCGTATACATCGCTTCCATCAATCCATGTACCGACTCTGCGTTCTGTAATAGAATATGTAGGCGCCATATACGCCGTCACATCATCTATAATAGGAGTATATGTTTCTCCCCACAGCAACGCTCCATTTGACGGTGGAACAGTGGCAGCGTTTTGATGGTACTGGATACCACTTAAGCATACCCACTTACCAGTATATGAATCAGGACTATCAGAAACCCAACACACATTCGTGCCAGCAGGATATAATACTCCAGTGGGACCTATAAAGCCACTTGTAGTAATAAATGGCTCATTGATGCGATATGTTGATCCTGCTGGAATAGGGTCTTGTTCTGTTGAAACTGGTAACTGATTAATTGATGTGGATTGCATCCATATCATTCCATGAGAACCATCATATTGACCAGCATCAATCCATGCTTTCATTCTATAATAATAATCCTCTGCTGCATCCGAACGTGTTATCATATCATCCCACATAGAAGATTCATCACCGCTCGGAAGAGTATCATCAGTAACAGCAGCGCCCTCAATAATGATTGTACCTTTAATCGTACTGATGGTAACATCATCTTTATTCAACACAATCTGATAGTTAGATTTGCCGGGGTATGCTGTCATCTCTGCCGTTACTATAAACGTAACAGTGCTACCATCGATAGTACACGGCTGATCCACATAATGACCGTCAGGCTTTAACATTGTAAAGGTAGCGCTTACACCAGTAAGCTCCATCGGTTCATCATCATCTGTAATAGTAATCTCAACCGTACGACCTACATCATACTGATTTGCAAACACATATTCATAGGAGTGATTATTCATAATATCCAACGAAAGTTTCTGTAAGTTCTCCAATTAATCACCTCCTTTATATTGTATAAGGAACCCAAATCTGGATTGTGGTTACCTTGTTATGTGTAGAGTCACCGAATGCGGTTTCTATCTTTGAAGATGGGATACCACACAGATAGATTTCACCACGATGCTCCCCATTTGGATGCATAATACAATTAAGCCCATAAAAATATCCAGCAAACTCCACTATTTCACATCCATAGATTGAAGCACCAGACGGTATCTTGGCAACTGTACGTCCCTGTGAATCAATATTATCGTCATATACTTTTGCAAAGAATGCCTTGCCATCATTGTTAATTGATAACCCGTTGGAATATGTCTTCTTCAACTTCCAAATATATATTGTCGGTTGCTTACCGTTCAGCTGTGTCTGTATATTACCAGTGATTCCGTTGAGTTGATGCAACTCATCAAGTGATATTTGCGAGTCAGTAGTTATATCTCCGTTACTATCCGACACCATAACACGCTCATGCACTTCCGCAGTCTTATCGAGTTTGTCGGCCATCTCATCCTCCACATCCAGCAGGTGATTTGCAAGCGTAGTTTGTGTATCTACATACACGGCATCCGACGTTGTGCGAGGATAGATTTTATTCTTTAACCTATCTCGTAATGCTACTATATATGCCATTCACATCACCTCCTACGAAAGATCCCATGAAAAGGTTTTTGTAAATGAGGCGCCGGACGCAACAACAATCGGTTCATCTAGTTTATGCTTAATAAGCATAACGTTGGTATATTCGTCGCTGTTTGCATTTTTCCACACCTTTTTTGCAATACAAATCTGTCTGATTGTCTGCTCATAAGGGTTGACGCAAGTTCCACTAATCGTAACCGTCAACGTCGCTTTTCCATCTTCGGCGCCCGAAGTAAATGTGGTCGTCAGATTGAACGAGTTTGTGATGTTACTTGTTACGCTATAATCAGACGCAGCGGGATCGCCTTCGTCACTTGTCAAAATAACCGAAACTTCTTTCCACGCGACAAGATTGTTCGCAACTCTTGGATTGTCAGTCAGTGAGCCGTAACAACCATACTGCCAGTTCACGCTCGATCCGCTTGTATCTTTCAAGCCAATATCCGCAAACGCAGTTTCATCGCCTATTTTATAGTTATACCGTGGGACATTCCCGATAAAATTATAATAATTATTTAATATCATTTTTATCTACCTCCTATGCACTTGGCTCAGTTACAGTAATTGTACTAGTGACCAACTCACGATCCGTAATTACATACTCGTGAAAATAGTTACCGCCATGTATATTACTCAGGATTTCAGCTATATTAGTTTCAACCCAATTATTTGGTTGCCAAGTACCAGTAGAGCCATTTGTATTACATACATATAATTTTTTATTATGTCTTCTTATAAATCCCTTATCACACTCTTCATCGGGATCATATTCAGGAGCAATCATAAACGAGCAATCAAACCCTACTTGATCTGCGGCCACTTTCTTTGTCCCGTTTGTCGCGCTATCGATTGCTATATAATCCGAAGACGATGCAGAGGAGGCGGATGTTAAATCTTTAATTCGTTTGCCCATTTTTATTCTCCTTCGCTAAAAATAATAGTGTCGCCATCAGACGTCTCAAGCACATCACCGTCAGATGTCTCAATAGCATTCGGATCAGTGCCGAATTGCCACGGCATCCATACACCGTTGATCTTACCCCAGACATTTGTTACAACACCATTAGAGTATTTCATATATATGTTCCCATTTACGCCAAGTGAAGCGGATGGGTTTGTTGTACCATATAAATTTGCACACGTTGTTGAGATAACATTGGTTGGAGAGATAGTAATGTTCTCGCCCGGAGTCAGTTTATCTTGCTTCTTATCTAAGTCGGCTTCAATATCCGCCACATCACTAATCGGGACAGTGTCACCATTTGACTTCCGTACCTCAACGTTATTACCAAGCATGATTTGGTCACCGTTAAAAGCGACGCCATAACCGCCTTCCTGACCATTACCACCAAATACAAACTCTCCGGTATTCAGGTCAATGTGACTACCTTTGTATACACCATTGCCATTATCAGACCAGTTCTCACTGTATATCTGACCAGCTATCATAAGTCCGGCAATTAACGCATCAGCCCTTACGCCGTATGTTGTTTTCTGTTCGCCATTCAGCGTGTACAATATCTTACCAATGGCAGCTTTAACATGCTCCCAATTATCCTCTGTGAATTCCAACGTGTTACTGTTCATACGTAACTGTTCTGGTGAGTCCTTGCCTTCAATGTCGTCGTAATCCCTAAACAACATACCGTGTTCATCTATCACTACACGACTATTTGCTCCTGCAAGGATGTTATAGGTTGATGCGTCAACACCATCGTTCTTCATCTGTGTTACATCTGCATTTGCTTCATCACCCTGTTTTGCCTGATGTACCACATGGTTATATGAGCCAGCCATAGACTGTGCAGAACTCAATACCTTGTTTACATCATCAGCGATAGACATCATGCGATCCACATTAGAGAATGTGAACGTGATGGATTCAGGGCTACTATATGTGTAACTAACAGAGATAAGTCTCATCTTGTACAGTTCGCCATCTGCCTCGGCAACAAGCCAGTCGCCTATATCAAACTTACCCTTGAAGTCCTTAAACTCTTTCAGGTTGAGCATGTTGTTAATGGTTATAGAAAGCGTGAGTTCGATCTCACTTGCTTTAATAGCTTCATCCTGAGCAACCTCAAAGAATTCTCTCGCCTTATTTACCAACTCCGTGTTTTCGAGGTCGGTGGATATATAATTAGAGTTAGTGTATTCACCCTCCTTACGGTACATGCTCCATATCTTATAGAGGTCATCACCGAGAAATGCTACGAAGTCGAGTTCGTCTTCAATTGCTTTGCGTTGCTCATCAATAGCATCACGCAATTCTTCCTGTGTTGTAACCTGATCCGCACGTTTATCCATCTCTTTCTGTATATAGCCAATCTTACGGTAATACGGTAGATACATATCTTCACGCAGGTTGAGTCCGAAGTAGTCTGTGGTCTCGGCAGCCTCATTCTTAGAAAGCGTTTCGCACACCGCAGAGTAGCTGTTATAAAACGATTTAAGTCGTTCCAAACTGTACTTAGTGAGTTCTTCTTTAAACTGATCCTCATCCTTAATATCAAATAGAGTAGTAAGCCCGTAATCTGTGCGGTCTAACTGCTTAAGTATCTTTTGATGTAAGAACGTTTCATACGTGGAATCATCACCAATGATGGTAACTCCAACAGGACTACTAATCGCTTGCCACTTTTCCTCGGTGTCTTTCTTGATGTCTTCATCAGTAGCACCAAGACTCTTTACCAACAGTCTGCCAGTCCATGTACGGCTCTTGGTAGATTTGTTATAGTCAGATAACTTGACGTTATTCTCATCGTAAATCTCAACTGTATAACGTGGATCAATTAACGCACGAGAATATGTCTTTACCGCATTAGTGGCAGTATAAGCAGTAGCATGTTCACTGTCCTTTACCGCTACAGTTTCCTTGTCAGTGGAGCGTGTAAGTAAACTAACCAATAACTGTAATTGTTCCTTTGCCGTCGTCTCACCCGGAATCGGTGTCTCAGGCATCATGGTGTGTTCCAAATCCAGTATTGCATCCACATACCCATACCACTCATCTGTGAGAGTAGCATATGTTGGTTGCAAAGATTTATACAGTGTATTGTAATCATTTATCTTATCTACCAGTGCAGGAGGCATGTCGTGTAACATTGCATCTGAGAAGTGATAGATATACCGTGAACCATTCGGATTCACATTGATTACGGTAGCAGTCATCAGATCATCTCCGGCAGTTAACCGTAAGCAGTTCTTGACGTTATCCGTATCACCGCTAACGTTGATCTCCGTGGCATAGTTCTCGGTGCTTAAAAAGATACCAGTTCGATCCCCGTATCCTTCAATAAAAGAAGTGCCTCCACATTTGGGGCACTTATCTACCTTTGAATGACGGTAACCACACTGCTCACATTTATTATAAAGATCATAAGCGTTCACGGTTCTGTTAACACTGTCGAACGTGAACAAGCAATTGATTTCTTTACCAACCGTATTCGTGAGGAAGTCATATACCGCAGTATTATCGCAACTGTATGTACGCTGAATATTGGCAATCGTGGAATCCACATGACCAATACTCCAGTCAGGACATTTATCTGCTAACACACGGTGCAGGAGAGAAGACCGTTTCTTCTTCTTAATCAAATCGGGCGAATCAGTTGGAGAAATCGGACGATATAACACGGTAGCGGTATACCATTCAGTTTGACCATCCAGCAGATCACTTTCTTTATCCTTTGTATCGTACTCGAAATCTACTACACCCTTTGGGTCTTTCTCAACCGCCTTACCATCTTCAACGCCATATTTGCCAACATACAAAATATCAGTTTCGTCATTACAATGGAAGTCGTTCAGTTTACGGTTACCCAGTTCGACTTCTCCAGCTGTCTTTGCTGTGACGTGCTTTACTGTGTTGTCCGTGTCATCAATGGTTACATATATCTCGTAATACGCTTTATGGTCTGGGATATAGATATATCTGAAACTAACAATCTCATCCCACAGACCACACTCTTTGCCATCCCAGTATTTGTTAACGTCAAATGACACCTCGTCTACCGAGTTCATGTTAAATACTACATTGAGTCCTTCCGGTATATTGGTGATCGTACCAAGATGCTTATGCCATGTGGTAGACAGGATCACCAGTGGGTTCTCAATCTCGTATGCCATGTCATAACTAAATTTACGCATTCTACAATCCCACCTTCCTTATACCTCGATAGGAGAGGGTAATCGTACAATCGCCTTCGACAGTAAACACGTTCTTGTAATCACCGTATTGATTACACAGGCGTGGGAATTGATAGTTGAAGTCGGACGAAAAGTCATGAGTAGTATTCGTTGACGTGATCTGTTTTGTATCTCCTCCGATGATCGTGATGACTTCACCGTCAATACAATTCTGAATCTCTGTTTCACGATTCTCGTAGGCATTAGTGATTCGTACGGTTCCGCCGCCTTGTTTTGTGATAACTACATCAGGATAGATATATCCTTCCTCGTCAGTTCTCACATACACAGTGTGCGGTTCAGAATTGTTCGTCCACGCTTGTTTTATTTCACGAGTGAGTCCATATGGGCGATTTGATTCAACATGCAGCACAAGACCAATGATATCAGTACCGTATGCTTTCTTATCCATAGTGATACGTACCTCATGCCATATCTCATCCTGCCCGATTTCATCTACCCATCTGAACCATTTATATTCTTTACGGCACAGCCATCGTGCCATCTCTGATATTTCATCATTTGTTAGATTGAGATCGCCGTCAGAACACGGGTTCTTCATGATCTCAATATCAACATGATAGTTTTCTGAATAAGGAGTGGCTACCTTATGGCTCAAATCAGATCGTGCTGCTTTCACGGTGGTGTATTCCATGCCGGATACAACACCATCTTCATCCTGCACACCGTCATGGATTATGATGTAACCCAAGTCGGAGAGTGCAATGTTATCAAAGACAAAATTCTCTTCGGTCATAAGACATTCCTCCTTTCCTAATTGATTGCCTTCACCACCTCGGTTACGGCTTTGTTGTATTTCTTTATTATTTTGCTATCATTCTGACGAAGTTTAAAAAGTAGCTTTTGATATTGCTCCCTACAATCACGAAGATCTAGCAATAACTCATGGTATTCAGCCATCGTCTCATCAATTACTTTCTCTTTGTCAGACCATTCTTTTTCCTTTAATTTCCACATTAATTCACTATCTTTATATTTTTGTATCTCGGCTTTAAGAGAATCGTTCTCTTTTTCAAGCCGCTCAATTCTCTTTTCGAGACGTTGTTCTTTCATAATCACTAATCTCCTTAATAGAAGAGGAGCGGGTGTCTTACCCGCCCCCCATATCTATATATTAATAGTTACCACGATTCAGCTTGCCTTTCCCAAGACTTTGACCGAGTGTGGTAGCCTGAATAAAGTTTGTAAACTTCGGGTCTTTCTGCAATGCAGTCTTAAACTCATCGTAATTCTTAACATTTGGCAATACGATTGTGATGTCATTATCGTTATTTACAGTACGTGCAGAAGCAGCAACAGCATTTGCACCAAGAATGGAAGGATTCTTTGCAATATCCCATAACTGTTTTGTCATATCATTTGTAAATACCATATCACCAGTATTTAAACGCGTAAGCATTGCTCCGTCAGACTTACGATAAATAAGTTCTGATCCATTTTCTTGAGTCCATGCAATTTGATTTGACTTAATTCCGCTAGAACCAGTGGCATATCCTTTGATTTTCTTTGATGCTCCAGCCTCAAGCCCACTCATGACCAGATATCCATCCTTATCAAATGTATATTCTACGCCATCAATTGTATAGGTTGCGTCCTTTGCATACCAAGTAGAATCGCCATACCACCAGCCCTTGGATGTCTTATGCCATTGCGCCATTTCACCAGACTTTGTGCCATTCTTGCCAAACCAATAACCACCAGAATATTGGTTAGTTACCATATATCCTTCATCATCAAAATGGTAGAACTTGCCACCAATTTCAACTGTTTCGTTTTTGGCATAAGAGCCATCGTCATATTGATACCAATATCCTTTGCTATTCTTACGCCAATTACCGCTGATACGACCAGTTCCCTCAGAATCAACAACATTCTTTGCATTCTTACCAAAGGCTAATTCATAAACTGCATCCTTAATATCCTTAATTGTAAGTATAGCGTCTGCCATCTTATCATTAAAGTCTTTATTAAAAGCACTTACCATTTCGCCCTCGCCGTCAAGAATATTCTGTGTCTCTTCGGAAATATCGTAACCATATTGTTCGGAAACTTCTTTGAGAGTATTGTTGATAAGCTCACTATTGGAATTGATATAACCAATCATATCTTCCATAAGTTTATCAATGTCCTTCAGTCTTTCATTTAGAGTTTCCTCATACTTCTCATACATATCATCAAGCAGTTTTCCTGTTTCCTCAATGTATTTGTCCCATTCGGTTTCTTTCAAACCTTCTTCGGCTTCTTTAAGAGATTGCGCTAAACGCTGAATAGTTGCTCTTGCTTCTTCGGAATCATCGCCGCGATATGCTTCGAGTTGTTTCTGTAAATCAGCAATGTTCTTTGTCTGTTGAGAAATATTCTTTGAATATTCATAAGCAGACTTTGCATTTGATAATGTTTCTTTATACTTATCAATAAGTTTCTGTAACATTTCAAGATGCTTTGTGATTGCCTGACTTACCAAATCCTTGATAGCCTCTTTTTCCTGCTCTGCAGCCTTGATAGAATCTTGCTGAAGTTTCAACAAAGACTCACGACGTTCAATAAGATTCTTATCTACAACGCCATTTTTCTCCATCTCATCAGCAATCTCTTTTTCAATATCAGCCATCTCTTTTGCATATTCTTTTGACTTCTGCATATAAACATCATATTCAGTAGCCATAAGACCTGCACTTGCCCAACCACGACCATTGAATTTTCCGTTTTCCTCAATAAGATCATGCTGATCTAACATGTCAATTAAGAATTCAGCTTCATCAGTGATCAAGCCCAGACGATCAAGCCAATAATCAAATGCATCCCATTTGAGTTGACGAATCTCATTATTGAGTTTCTGGACAGAAGTAGCAGAAGCTTCGATTTCTTTACGCATAGCCATGATGGTTTGTGTCATCTCTGTATATGCCTCGGAACCAAGCTCAATTGCTCCAGTTTCCACCGCTTTGTCACGAGCCGCAACAAGTTTCTTATACTCTTCAATACGATGTTGGTTAGCTTCCTTCTCAAGTTGAATCTGTTGCTGATAATACTTCTGATTCACAAAGTATCCATGTTCTTGACTGCGGCTAATACGCTCATCAACAATATCTGACAAATCAGTAAAACCTTGAATAATCGCATCAAACTCTGATTTAATATGATCAAATCTGGTTTTGTTTAAATCACCAAGCTTAATCTTGTCGTCCTGAATAGCGTCTCCTGCGTCAACAGCTTTTTGATATAATTCTATATACTGATTAATGGTTTCAACAAGGTATTTGTTTTGTATCTGTTCAATATCATTTTTCCCAATCTTGCCTTCACGCACAAGCTTTTGATACTTACCAGAATTCCATTCCTCAATAGCCTTATCCCATTGCTGTTGATCATAATCATATTGTTTCTTGCTACCAGAATCTTCCTCATTCGGAGCGACATTAACATCTTCAACCTTCAGCTTATTTGCGTTTTCAAGATAACGCTTATAGGCATGCTCATGAACACCCATTTCCTCTGTAACTTTATCAAGCTCTTTAACAAGCGCTTTGTTACGGTCACTCCAATCTTCATAGGTATTGTTCATGGTTTTGTCAAGACGAGCAATAGCTTCATCAAGACGTTGGATTTTCTTTTCTATCCAGTCGAATGTTTCTTTAGTGTCTTCTTGAAGTTTACTTTTGCTACCATTACTGTTGCTTCCGTTACTAGAAGAAGAGGAGGAGGAACCACTTGGCTTAGAATAATGAGCACCAGCAATTTTAGAACCAACTTGATAACTAATACTCGGCACATAAATTTGCCCAGCAGTTGTCATGGTTTTATATGCTTGTTCACCTGCTTGAGCACCATACTGTTGTTTTAACTCTTGTAATGCGTTGCCATTATATGTTTTAATATCTACTGGCACCATATCTATTTTTGGCACAACGCCAATACCAGCCAAGATATTATTCATACTTTCTTGGGTAATTAGACCCATCTTAATCATGTGATTAAGACCTTCAATTACATTCTTATCATTAAATGTTGTACCAATTTCAAGGCTGTCAAGATCAACGCCATCAATTAAAGCATTAATTTCATCACGTATACCGTTTATTGCTGAGGGATCGACATTTTGAATTTCAATTTGAGCAATTATTTGTTTTGATGCTTCACGCCTCAATTCATTAATTGCATCAACATCTCCATATGCGGCTTGGCGAATCATATCTAAATGTTCAATGATAAACGATTCATCAAAATTAAAATCAAAATCACCGATCTTATTACCTTCGGCATCAATAAGTGTGAACATATCCTTTAATGTTGATTTAATTAAATCAATTCCATCAAGATATCCTTGCCCAGCTGTTTCACCAGTTTCTAATGCGCTCCCATATAATCTAAACGCATCATTTAACCTAGACATACCACTTAATAATTGCTTGTTAGCCTTATTTAATCTCGTGGTAACAACAGCGTCGGCGTTTGTAATACCCATTGCCTCCAACTGTTCTTTTGCCCATTCTTGATTTGATTCATTTAAATTATCCAGAACTTTTGTCTGATCAATATACGAATTAATTAAAGTGTCAATTGCTTTTTGAGCTGCGTCTGCATCATTAGGAAACTGTATCATAGTTTCTTCAAACTGCTTTAACGCAGTATTCATAGCCTTCGCCGCTTCATCATCAGATAAGAGTGAAATGTAATTATTAAATGCAGATTCAACAGAGTTAAGTAGTGCGGGGTCTGCGGCACCAACAGCTAAATCATTCGTATCGCTTTGTTTTAAGACAGTCCCATCTTCAGAAAGATATTTCTTATCCTTTTTCATCGCAAGCTGATTCTTGACTGTTTGTTCCCATAGGTCTCCGAGACTTGCGACAGCAGTCTTCATATCTGCCATCGAATCAACCATTTTATCTGCATTAAAAGATAAGTCTATTGGATGTGCATTAGCTTCAGCTTGTGCTTCTTCAATAATTTTGTATATGGTTTCTTTTGTAACAGCCCTCATATCTGTTTCATCTAACTTCAATTTGAGCTGTACCTTTTCATCCATAGATAATTTAGCGTATTCATCTTTTAGGATTTTTGATACTTCTTTATTCTTCTCTGCATAATCTCTAAACCATTCGTTTATAGATTGACTTTTGCCACCAAGAATACTATTAAAGATATTATCATATCCTTCACGAAGACTATCACCGGGATTATATTCACGAATGCGCTCCTCAACTTCTTCTAAATTATTAGCGGCTTCGTCTAATGCTTCTTTGGTTTCTTGATTTGCATCAGATTCATATGCTTTAAGAGCTTTATTGTATTCAGTAACAGCGTCTTTGGCATCTTCTTCAAGACTATTTACAGAATCATTGGTATCATAAGCCATTTGAGCACGAACAGTATTTTCGAGCATCGTGATCATATTCTGATATTCTGTCGGGTCAAAATCTAATTTATTGATCGCATTTTCTATTGACATCACAAGATTTGTTTGTGCCTGTGTCCACTGTGTTTCATCAGACCCAAGTTGTTCTCGAACATCTTGTAATAAATCAGTTAACTGTTCATATGCTTCTTTTTTTGTTGTACCTTCGGCTATTAATATCCCTGAGCCATATTCTCCACCACTGGGGCCGTAAGGATCCCACCCGTTACCGTTCCATTCTGATAAGGCTGAATACTTTTTCAGAATGTCGTCCATTCGTATACCAGTAGTATTTAAATTTTTTCTTTTATTACCAATATATAAATCTTTAAAAACATCTTCAAGAAAACGATCATCACTACCGACAGTGGCATTTATATAATCATTGGCTCTATCAATATCAGTAAGACCATACTCATCTTGCTTTAATACGCCCTCTTTGCCGTATAAATAATCTCTTGCCTTGCTTCTATTAATATTTTCCAATAATTCTAATTGTTCTTGATATTTCCCATTTACAAGATCAATATTTTCTGCCTCTGTCCCATATGATTCAACTAAACTATCTTGTATTCCAAGAAGTTCTTCTTTTAAAGATAATTCTTCGTCTATTGAAAGATTAGAATCTTTTAACTTTTCATGAAGCTCCTTATACTTATTTGTTAAATCACCTACATTTTTTGATGTTTCCTTATATGCAGCGGATGCTTCTTTAAGGTGGTTGATAGATTCTTCTGCTCTCTGATTCTTTGCATTATCAGTAAGCCAGTTGTCCCATATCCATTTACCAGCAGATATAATCAAGTTAGTTGCTTCGGCAGCAATATACCCAATAACTCCGCCTACAACTGCACCAGCCAAAGATGACAATAATGACTTGCCGACATCTAAAATAGACCTGCCAAGTTTTTTTAACCCAGAACTAAATTTAATGCAATATGCTTCCGATAATTTTTGTCCTTCTTTGATTATGTTATTATTCTCTGTCCATGCTCTGCCGTATGCTTTTGCACTTTCAGTAACATTTCCTATATTATCGGCAAGACTATCCATTTGTTCTGCGCTAATATTACCGCCTTGCTCATCATATACTTCTTGTACTTTATCAAGATAGTCTAAATTAGATTGGTTTTTAATATCTGGACTTCCTTGGAAGAAGTTTTTAATACTGTTTCCCATTTTTGGGATAAATTTAAAACCACTTTGCCAGCCTTTCATACCACCAATAATGGCGCCAACGCCAATTAAGGCGGTTCCAAGCATTCCGACTTTATCTATAATGTCTCCAAGACCTTCCGAGATTTGAGTCAAAAAATCAATAAAATTCTTAAACGAATCACGATTAACAGTATCTTGTAATACGCCAACCCATGTCTGCTTTAATGCGTTTAATTTGTATTCTATTGAATCTTGAATAATGCTCATCTCTTTATCGGCAGAGCCAGCCGCACCTTCCATTGTTTCAAGTGCTCGTTCTACTTCAGAAAAATCAGATAATATTCCTGCAAGTACCTGACCTCCACGTTTACCAGCAATTGTCTCTAATAACGATGCTTGATTCTTATCTGTTAACTGATCCCATATTTCAGAAATTTCTTTCAAAAATTGATATGTACTCTTATATGTTGTTTTTGTTTTATCCGTAAATAAAGAAATACCTTGTGGAGTAGAAGCTGTCTTGGTTAAGTCTGCTATTTTGCCTTTTATTACTTCATAATCTTCAAGTGCTTCTTCTGTTTCTTCATCAAGACCTCTAATTCTCATTGAAACGGTACGAAATGCAGTGCCAGTCGTTTCCGCGTTTCTAGTAATTTCAACAGCGGCACTCTCCAGAGCTATCGTTTCTTCAAGTGAATTGTTGGCGGCTTTCATAGCAGCAGAAGAGCGGGTGAGCATTTCACCAATCTCGGCATTAGTCGTAGCAAAAGTATTACCAATCTTGTTAACATTATCCATTATCTTACGTTCAACATCATCGACAGCTATACCATATGCTTGCATAGTCGAAACAAGATAATCGGTTGCATTATCCGTAGTCATGCCGGGAGATATACTTGTAAATTGAGAACTTAATTCAGCCATTCTAGTTGCGGCTTCGTTACTTGAGTAACCTCGTTTTGTTACTTTTTGCTTTCGCAAAAGGGTAGGTCATTTCTGCCTACCTCTGCAATTTTATTAGACTTGCGTCTATCGATTATATTTGCAGACCAGACCATACCTTTATCCTATAAAGGATACCCCCGTATGTCTAATCGTTGCCTTTTAGACTGTGGTCGTTGCGGGACGTGTTTTACATAACACATTACCCTCATGATTATCCATCTCTGGACTTCCCATGATTTGAGAGGGTGTTTACCTATACGTTGCCATATAGGGGGCCTATTTTGTTAAGCCTAGACCAAGCCGCTGCTTGGCTTATAATCTCACTTGTCGTAACACCAAGTTGTTTTGCCACATTAGAAGAGTTCTTATAAAACTCTTCTAATTCATAATTATTCATAGTAGTGGTTTTTCTTAAATCAACAAGTTGAGTATCAAGGTCTTTAATTGTTGATATAGCACTTCTTATAAATCCAACGATTCTGTAGAAACTTGCAAACGAGCCTAAATATGCTAATAATGATTTCCATCGCTTTGAAAGCATTTGGGTCATGGTTTGACCAGCCATACCAGCCCGTTCTGCTTCTCCCTTAATTTGCGCAAGTCTTTGCCAAATCTTTGTTAGGGCTTTTTCAGCCTCTTTAGAATCAGCAGGAAGATTATTCAACGACGCTTCGAATGAACGCAATTCGTCACCATATACTTTATTAATCTGACCCTTATTTTGCATTTCACCAATACTCTTCAATAAAGACGCACGGCGATTTGCAATTTTTGTTTCCGTCTTTAATCTTTTTTCCTCTGCGCGTTCTTCTTCTTTTGCAGCCTCTTCAACTTTTTCCTGTTCTTTTTTCTTCGCATTAGCTACGCGTCGAGCAGATTCTTCAGCCGCCTTTGCTTGCGCATCCCTTAATTTTTGAGTAGAATCAGCAGTACGTTCTTCAACTTTTTTTAACTGTTCTTCTGTTAAGGATACCTTTTTCAACTCATTTAAATAAGTTTCTAATTCTCGTACTTTTTTCTGACGATCAGTAATACGGGAATCTCTTGGATTATCAGTATGATTATATAATGATTCTAATTCTGCATTAATCTTATTAATCGAATTAATTGTTTTTACTCTTGCATCAATGTTTTGCTGTTCTGTAGTTTTAGAAGCAATCGCCTCTTTAGCTTCATTAATTTGTTTCGTTGTAGCTTTTAACACAGTCGCAACATCTTTTAATGAGTCTCCTTGTTTTGCCAGTTCATTGATAGCATTTAAGAATGAATTATCATTAATTGGCTCGTTCAGTATTTTCTTTATTGATTCTAAATTTTTAACAAGATTAGTAATCCTGTCCTTATCATTGTCAGCTAAATTGCTAATAATTTTATTCAGGTATTTAAACGCATCAGCCTCTCCACTTAATCCTTTTAATGATTCTACAATTGAAGATAGAACCTCTTTATTCGCAGAAACAAACTCGCGCTTACCTTCTGCAGCATCCTTTGATTTAGAAGCAACATCTTCCATTTTATCTGCTTCTTTTTGTTCTGCATCGGCTGCTTGATTAGCAGAATCTACAACGGGAACGGCTTGATTTTGAGCATTCATTTGTTGCAATGTTTCATATGATGACTGCATTTCTTGTATAATTGAATCAATGCCTCCACCATTCATAACAGAGCTTTTCCAATCCTCAATAGGATTTGGTTTATTTTTCAAATACTCATAAATATTACGAATTGCGTCTTGAGTTGTACCGGCGTCTTTAATAACATCACCAAATTGTTCTCTTAATTGTTGTAAAAATATAAGTGCATCCGGTTTATCAAATGTTCCCATTTGAAAATTTTCAAGACCAATCACCCCACGAACCTTGGCAAATTCATCACCCGGAAACTCTTGACGATCCTTTTTATCAAAACCAAAACGCGAATGAGAAACAAAATCACGTACCTTTTGCCATGTATCATATTGTCCCTTTTGCAATTTGGTAATGCCGCTAGATCCTGATAAAATGTCTATAATATGTGCATATGAAGAAGTTTCAAGAGTTGTTCCATTTGATAACTCCTTGAATAAACTTTTTACCTCTTGTTTTAATTTTTCGAATACATCCTTTGAAGCTCCAAAGTTATCAATAATTTTATTTGCAACTTCACCAGACACATACTCTAGTCTTCGTTCTTCTTCTTCTAATTGTTCTATGGTTTTATCTGTTTTTGTAACTGAATCAGCAGTAGTACCAGTAAACGATGATGATATATTTGTAATCGCTGTTTCTATTGTGGTTAATTTTTGCGCGATTGCGTCTAAAGACCCGCCAAACAAATCTTTCTTTGAAATATCAGACAAAAGTTGTTTGATTTCTTTGAGTTGTTCAACTACTCCTTTGAGTTTGATTTGATTATCACTAATTTCAACTACATCAGTTTTTCTTGTTTGCGTAATTTTACGCATATTAGCAAGATATGTACTTTCAGCATTTCCATTTGGTAATTTTAATCCTGATAAATCCATCATAAAATCAGGATATGCGGCTGCATCCGCTAATATTTTAAAGAAATCAATGAGTCTATATATTTTATCTTCTACTGAACCTAATTGTTGTACGTTAATAGGAGAGTATCGATCAATTAATGTCTGCATACCACCCGGCAAATTCAAAACATTATTTATAGATGCGAACAATAAATCTTCATTGCCAGCTCTTCCAACAACTCCTTCATACATTTGTTGATATTTTGTATAGACGCCTCTTTGATAATTATTAACTTTATTTGCCATTTGCATGGCATCAACATTAGATATACTATTAATACGTTGATTTGTTTCATCTAACTTCTTTAAAAGAGTATCTATACTTTGTATGATACTAATGAATCCATTGTTATCATCAACTGAACCTAATGTATTTTTAATTGATTCTAAATGTTGAGCAATTTCAGACAACATGGTATTAAACTGAGAAACCACTGATGGATCAAATACCCCATTAGCGCCGCCAGCTATACCATTGACAGAAGAAGAATTCGCTTTTTCTAAATCATGTTTTGTGTCAACTAACTCTTGTTGCGCCTCAGCGTCTCTACGAGCAGCTTCACCCTCATTATCAAATGCAGTTGTTGTTGAATTAGCAGACGTTTCAACATCATTATTTGCTTTGGCTGTACCACTTAAGTTTTCACGCGTACTTGCTAACTGCTGGTCAATTTCCTGTAGGGATTTCCTTGTACGTAAACCAATTACATTTCCTTTGTCATCAAATATTTTTTCTCCTGCAGTCTTTAACCTTTGCATTTCTTCGGCTACAAAGTCCACAACATCTGTTTTAATTCCTGAAAAATCCATAAAGTCTCTATAAATGGAATCTTGCAAATTCATTTTAGATGTTGTATTTTTGTCGCCAATTTCCTTTGTCGATTTTGCCAGTGCATCATATGCAGTATTTCTTCCTCCATTAAATTTCCACATTTCCTTTTGGAGGCTAATAATTCTGTACAAAGTGCCAATATATTCTTCCGACTCTTGATCCCCAGAATCATATAACATTTTTAAGTGTTCCATTGATTCTCGAAGAGCGGCATTAAGTTCATCGGAACCTTTTTTGATACCACTAATATTAATTAATTCATCAAATGTTTTATGTTTAACACCACCGGAAGTCGTACCACCTACCGCTTGCCCCTCAAGCTTTTTGGTTTTTTCTAATTCTTCGTTTAATCTAGCAACTTCTACTGCATGTTTTTTAACAAGTTCCGTCCTATCTGCTTCAGCATCACGCAATTCCTCTTCTAATGATGCAATACTTTTTTTTAATTCCCTTACTTCTTCAACTTCAAGATTATAAGCCGTCTGGCTTACACTTGCGTATAATTCACGCTCACAATCTTCAAGCCTTTCCTTTAATTCTTCAATTTCTGCTTGCGCTCTAAAATATTTATCACCAACAGATTGCATATCACCAGCGGTGTACATGCTATCCATTTCTTCTTTTAAACGCCGAACAGTTGATTCTAACTCTTGTATTTTCCCGTTTAATTCTTCTATTTTTGAAGCAGCACTACTATTTAGTATTGATTCCGGAACATAAACTCCTTCGGCAAATTTACCAAAAGCATCTTCGATAGATGTAACATCTACATTCGCCTCTGTTAATAATTTAATTAATACCTTAAAGGCTTCTTGGATTTCAGAAAATTTACCAAGATCAACATCAAACATTTCTCCGTCTTTACGAGTTTCATTTATTTTATCTAATTGATCTTGGACAACATGTAAAGTTTCATTTACCTCTCTACGTTTGCTTTCTTCTGCGGCTTTAAATTGTGCTTCAGATTCTGTGATGGCTTTTCTTTGTGCTTCATTCACTTCATATGAGGCTTTTGCCATTTCAGTTTTAATTTGATCGCTGATACCAGCTAAATTTAAAAATTTCGCTACATAATCTTTATCTACACTTTTGAATATTGATTGTAATATATCTACATTAGAACCAACTTTAAGCGATATATAATCTGGACTTAAACTTTTTACTACTTCATCAAATATACCCTGATATTTACTAGTTAGATCTTTTCCAAAATACTCACCAAATTTTTGAAGCTGCAAGAAAGACTTTGTAAAATTTTCCGTTTGCTTATCTGTTAATTGTTTGCCATTTACTATTAATTTTTCATATGCCTTATCAAGTATTTGTGTTAATTGATTTACTTCTTTTTGTACAGTAGCATTATCAAAAATTTGCTGTTTTGTTGGTTTAAAATCTTTATCTAATTCTTCTTTGAAACGTTGAACCGATTTTTTACCAACCTTCAATCCGCTATCATCAACTTCTATTTTCGCCTTATGTTTTTTTATGTCATCAAGCTCTCTTCCCAACTCTTTTGTTTTATCTGTGGCATTGAGGACAGCTTTTGCAAGGTCTCTTAAATCAGTTTGTTGTATCGAAGTATCAAATCTCATTGAATCTCCCATAATATAAACTCCTTATGTTAATAATTTGTCTACCGCTTTTTTTACTTTATCAATTATTTTGTTGTACTCATCCTGTTGTTTTGATCTTATTTCACTAACTTTTTTCTTCATTAAAAATTCCATTCTATTATATGGACTAAAAGTATATAAAGCGGGTCTGCCCCAATATTTAAATGTTGGGAATGGTCTTTTCCAATATGGAACACCCTCATGCGGATGTTCTTCCCCAAACTTTGTTATGCCGCTTCTAGCGCCACCATGATAACCTTCTTTCAATGAATTTTCATATATGTATTCATTGTATTCTCTTGAAATATATTGATCCATATAGGCCTTGTCAAAATTAACAATCAATTCCGTGCCAACCAAATCAATCCTATAAGAATGCAATAAACTTTCTTCTCTTTCATAAAAGATAGGAGAGTATGATCTATACCATTGAACAATAACATGATGGGCAATGTCTTCTAGTGCTTCTTTATACATTTTTGGGTATTTGTTATTCATTCTGTCAATATCTTCTTGTGCTTTGTATATCGTATCTAATGCACGTTGAGCATCTCTTAACCGCATAGTTATAATACCTCCTATCTGATAATTTATATTTATCGCACATGCGTTATTTTCATATTAAAAAAAGCCCAAGGGCGATTACATCCCCTTGGGCTAATAATCACTTAGTTATTTTGTTCCATTTGCGACATTAATCGCTCAACTGCTTTACGATCTTTATCATCAACAGCCATATCCATTACTTCTTGAAGTCTATCAAGCATCATTTCTTTGCTTTCAGTTCTTGAATAACCATTATTCATTCCGCGACCTCTGGAATAGGAACCTCCTCGATTATACGCTGGCATCATTCTACCTGATCTACCGCGCATATAACCGTTCATTTGAGAATATCCATTGTCTTGAGATATACCAATTTGGTCAATATCTTTAATAATATCAACAAACTTATCAATAAGCTCAACGTCTTTACTGTCAAGTTTTTCTTTCTTTGCTATATCATCAAGTTCACAAAACATCATATCATATATCTTATCTAATGTATCCATCTAATACCTCCTTCCTACGCAATCCTGTTTAAATCAATTATTGCCTGCTGAACGTCTATTGACTGTGTACTAGTATTAGTAATAGATACATTCTGATAACAACCGCGAGGAATAGGTATTTCAACAGAACGACTAACATTGAAAAAGTCTCCAACCGCCACCGGAGTAACAACCATAGTCGTTGCTGGTTCGGTAACACCGTTTACTGTAACTGCCAAACTAATGGGCTCAACAGTACCGCCAGTACTAATTGCAATATTCGCACTAAAATCAATTGCAAGTCTCCCGTAAGAAGCACACGGGTTATTTACAATCCCACGAACCTGAAATAATCCAGAGTCGTTTTGATGTAAAATAAGTCCTTTGTTACACGGGAAAAAGTCATTACTAAATATAACAGTCCCGTTAGCTGGTACAGTTTGTGTTGTGTTTTCTCTATATTCTGCCATTATTATATCCTCCATTATTTGTAACTTAATCTTCAGTAAGAAGAAAAAGCTGGTACCAAGATTGACCAAAAGTCAAAAATTTCAATAGAAAAACGGATGTGGATTATATAATCTATATGACACGCTAAACACCTCCAGAATAATATTCTTATTCGCTTTGCTCTTGTTTATTAAGTTCTTTTAAAACCGCATTGATCACTTCTTCTGACAAATTCAGACCTTGTTTTATATTGTAAAGTATTGCTGTTGTACTATATTCATTTTTGCAAAAATCATCATATTTCATATCTAATAATGATGAAAATTCAATATATTCAGACTTAGGTATTGCAGAAATTAAATCCTGTAAAGCACCAATTTTATTTAATTCATCATATTGTTGGATAAAAATACCGTCTTCAAAATTTATTTCAATATCTGTATATAATTCAATAAGTCTCATCATAAATAAAACATATCTTGCTGATGTATTTAGTTTAATAAATTCATGATCACCATCTTTTACATGTGTAGTACATTCAACCAATTTTGTGCAATATGAATCTTTCATAATATAATCAACATATTTATTAATGATATGTTTTTGTAAAAATTCATTAAATGTTTTTTCATTCACTTTCGATTGATTCTTATATGAATTACAAAACGTCTCTACTGATATTTTTTTCTTTTCCATAATCACTAATTCTCCTTTTAATCATTTTTTTATTTAACCCAAAACTTAAATTGATAACCGTCATTCGTACTAATCAGATACTCGCCATTAGAAGAGAAGCACTTGATTTCTTTTATCTGTGTGCTCTCATTCGGGTTCATAATCTGCATACACTCGTCACTGTTAACAATAAAATTCCGTTCTTTTAAAAATTGCTCGATCTCATTTGAATACATTGGTATCACCTCCTGATATCCATATATCCATTTACTTCCTAATGCGGTTTACCGCTTCGCCTATACATATAGCATCCGCCTCATCATCCGTTTTTGGGACAAACCCATAATGCTCCGTAACATACGCAATAGAGTATTCCTTTTGTTCTGGGCGATGCCCATTACGACCATTCGGAAATCCAGGTATATATTTGCGCCACGCACTCGGCATAATGAAGTGATACTCAACATCATGCGACAGGCACCAGCCCATCACTATACCGTGAAGTCGGCTTAAGCATTTTAATGTCTTCGGGTTATATCCTTTGAATGAATCCTCGCTATATACTACCGTAGGCTTAAAATAATCGAGCGCACTGATCAGCTTCTTACCCATAGCCTCAGTGCGCTCGTCTATATCTTTTATCTTCTCAAAGTCAATTACATATGACTCTTTATATTTCTTATTATTCCAAACCGCTATACCGGATTTCTTTGTGGAGAGATCGAGGCTGACTAGTTTTTCTATCTTACCCAATCTTTCTTCTCCAATCTTTCAGCGTAGCCCCTACGTATATGATTAATAGAGGCCACTGTTATTTCATTTTTAAAATCTGGATGTGAAGCCGTATATTCTTCATAACGCCTAATATCATCCATACATTGATCCCAAGAATCCTTGCTACATAGTTTACCACCTTGAAGATCATCTTCAAATCGCAGAATTCTTACTCTTATCGTAGTTGCTTGATTCTCGTCAATCTTATGTTCCAATTCCTTTAATTTTCTATCTGAGTTTTCAACCTTTTTATCAACGGCATCTACTTTATCATTTACTTCTTTTACACCAAGAAATTTACCAATCGCTCTTCCAATAGCAGACCACGGATTAATTTTTATCTTTGATACTTCAACAAACGACAATATCAAGATTATAATCATCGTAATCCAACCGGGATTATTCTTAATCGTTTCCCAGATACTATTCAGGGTCATTATTACCACCTTTTTCTATAAGTTGCTTAAATACCTGATGGAGTCCTGTAGCCGCTAAGCCACTAACCATTCCGCTCGTAAATGCCATAAAACTAAATCCTTGGGTTAAAAATCCAAATCCTGCACCAAGTATACCCATTATGAGAGGTATAAAACGATCAGGGATCTTATCTATCTTTTTAATCATGTACCCGATACATAAACATGCAATGATTATGATTTGAACATAGTACTCACTAATAAAGCCTAAATCCATAATACTTCCCCCTTTCTATGCTTTAAATAAATGCTTCGTCTGCATCATCAGTATCTTCACGTATCACATAATGTTTAATGGTTGTCTCGCTACTTTCATGTCCCAACAGTTTTTGCGCCGTCTCAACCGATTTACCTTCATAAACAACAATGTTCGAAGCGCGTGATTCTCGGAGTATGTGAGGATGTATCCGCCTACCAACCAACTTGGTCAGTAGGTCTTTACACCAATCATTAAAAGTGGTTTCACTAACTTGGCGAACATTACCCTCATGATCCTTTGTTATAAACATGTACGGGCAATCATCATCTCCACGAATCTCAAGCCATTTCTGCAGGGCTTGCATAGCATCTTCGCTAAACTGGAGTTTCCGTACTTTACCAATCTGGCTATGTCCTTTACATCTGATGTTATGTGTTTTATAAGATACCGACTGTGCCTTTACTTTATTTCCGTCTTCATCATTTATTTCTATTTCTTTCACGATAGGAGAGTAGTTAACCACTTCCTTGAGTAACTGTCTCGATTCCGCTCGTCTGCATCCGGTAGAATACGAAAACTTTAACCATGCGAGAATCTGCCACTTACCTAACTCCTCAAGCTTATGACACAGATCATCATACTCCTGCGGTGTAAGCGGTTGCTTTTCATGTACGTATCCGGTCTGCACAACTTTCATACTCGATGTTACAAAACTCCTGAACATCGGATACTCGTCCTCATAATATTCCATCATATAATTACAAAGAGAACTAATAACCGACTTCCTTAATTTGATAGCAGATTCAGATAACCCTCTGTTAGTTAACCAATTAAGATACTTGATAAATTCTTTCTTCTTAATATCAAAAGCGTTCTTATCTCCAAGGTTCTCATGAACCCACCAAAAGAATATCCTTAGATTTGAGTTATACTGTATTTTTGACTTATCAGATAACTCAATTTTGCTATCCAAAAATTCCTGAGCGAGGTCTCTATTGAACTCGTTCACTTGCTGCCACATTTCAGGCGTGACGTCGTCACACTTTTTTGCAATTGTCCCCATAAGACTTCCTTCCTTTTATTCATCTGTATATACAATATATTAAATATATTGAACACAATATATAATTGCGCCAAAATATATTGTGTGTGATATATTCGGCGCGTTATTACTATCTAATCAATTCCAAGATACTTCCTAGTACATTGACAACGTCTTCCAATTCATCATACGTATTCTGATTTGACAAAGTGAACCGTACACACTCATGTGCTTCTGCCTCTGTTAATCCATACGCTAATGCCACATGACTGGCTTTATCAGAATCAGTAGAGCATGCTGATCCTGTCCCGATGTAAATGTTGTAATCATTTAACAGATTCATCAGTGTTAATCCGTTCACACCGGGAAAGCGGATATAGATATTGTTCGGCAACCGGTTCTCTTTTGTACCAACCAGTACACCGCCAAGTTTCTCTAACTCCGCTAATAAAAAGCTAGTTTTATGTGCGAGTGATTCCACATCATAGTCGATCAACTCAAATGCTTCTCCGAGACTTGCAATCAGTGGGGTAGCAGGAGTACCGCCTATTAACCCTTGTTCTCCAAAGATAATAGGAGATAGTTCGTTCGCAAGTATTTGACGTGCGTAAAATAAACCGCTGCCCTTTAAACCGCCAATCTTTTGTCCAGACATAGAAAGTGCATCAATACCCATCTCATCCACATTAATAGGGTAGTACGGTATATATTGTGTAGCATCACAGTGAAAAAAAGCCTTGTCATGCCGATGCACTATTTCAGATATCTGCTTCACGGGTTGTATTATCCCTGTCTCTGAATTCGCCATCTGGACACTGACAAGGCAATATTTCCCCACATCCTTACACTGTTGTACAAGGTTCTCTAACTGTTCCAAATCTACAATTCCACTTTTATCCACGGCTACCAAACGCTTCGAATACGGCAGCCAGTTATATAATTCCATAATGTCGTTGTGCTCCACGGCGGAAGTCACAAATAAAGTCTCCGGATGTTTACGGATAAATCCCTGTATCAACACATTGTTTGACATCGTAGCACCAGATGTAAAATATATTTCGTCTTGATCACAAGACAATAACTCGCTGATTTTGCTATGCGTGTGAGACAGTACAGCATGTGCTTGCAATCCCATCGTATGCTGTGAACTGGGATTACCATACATGCCCTCGGCAACTTCTACGAACTTTGCCAATACTCTCGGATTCACTGGCGTAGAAGCGGCGTTATCCAAGTATATTGGTTTCATATTATTACCTCTTTTCTATCCATTCTTTATACGCTTCTTGTGTTGCACTTTTTTTAAATACAAATATTATAATAGGCTCACCAGTTTTATTATCGTGTGACACGTAAATATGAACTGGCTGTATCCCCTTGTCCCAGTAGAACGCTGCCTGTTTTGGATTCACAATTATTATATTGTCATCAAAATCAATTGTTCTATTGGTCATACTGGATCGTATTTGCATAACCGTTTCATTCCTTTCTAATCACTATTCCTCTGTGTACTTAGGTCTACGCCTACGAGGTCTTTTATAAACAATTTGTTCATCAGTCGCATCTACTTCAACAGGCTTCTTCACATCGCTTGTATTATTTTCAGTAATCTGTTTATTAATAACTGGAATTTCGTCTGCTTGATACTGCATGATCTTATCTACACTTGACTTAACCGAAGATGTGACATTATCCGAATTTACATTTAAAGACACTAGTTTATTATATGCATCTTCTTGCGTTATTATTTTCCCCTCATAATTACTACACGTTCTAAATATTTCGCGGCACACTAATGAGCAATACGTTGCCTTCCAAGCTTCCTTCGCCGCATTTCCATTACAATGTGGGCAATATTTATATTTTTTCCCACATACCAAACATTCTCTTTCTTTTGACATAATATATCCTCCTTTTGTTCTATAAAGCTCTCGGTGAGACTTGAACTCACAATCTACTGATTACAGGTCAGCCGCTCTACCAAATTGAGCCACAAGAGCATAAAAAGGAGCAGTATATTTCAACCGCTCCTCATTATAATTATTGTTCAAACTCAAGTCCGGTAAGATCAAGTACCATCGTTTTCTCTTCGGTTCCGCGCTTCTGAATAATACTAAAATTCTCTGAAACATTTGGTTCAACCAAGAAAACAGTATGCTTGTTTTCAAGATTAATGATTTCTTCATATTCAGTCGTTGGCAGAATCTGAACTAAAACAGATGTTACTGTCGGATCAATGTCCTCATACCGAAGTGCAATAAAGTAACCCTCACCCATAGCTCGTGCAAGAGGCGAAGTCTCTCTATCCTGATAGTATAATGTACCAGTAATAGCGTTGTTTGCAACTACCACATTACTCTGTATATCACTAACTTGAGTGCCGTGCATTTCTACCTCATCAGCCTCGGCAATAACTGTGAGGTCAATTATTCCCCCTCTTCTTCTGTTACAACCGTCTCAACGATTTCCTCATCAGGATAGTAGATGTAATACAGAACCTTAGAACCAGAGCAGTAATCTACCTGAAGAGTACCATTAAAGTCTGTCTCCTGATTCTCGGAAGAAAGATTCAGAGTGATAGAAGGATCAGCCATGAAGTTAGGAATAACAACATAAGCAGGCTTCAGAGTCTCTGAACAAGGATCAACATAAGATACATACAGTGTAAGAGTAACTGCATCCGGGAACTTATCTGCAGTGTTTGTAAGCTTAATACCACTCTCAACCTCTCTTGTGTACATTACAAGATAGCTAACAGGGTAGTCTACACCAGCTGTTGTTCCAGTTGCAGGAAGAGTGATCTTAGAACCAACAACCTGAAACTTAAGTGTATCAAATGATGCTGTATCAGTTGTCTTTGTAAGCGCTTCAGAGTTAGCGCCATTACCATAGATACCAATTACCTTGATTGTATCAGTATCTGCTGTTTCATCGGTGATCTCTGCACCCGGAGCTGCGATAACAACCTTCGGCATGTCAATCTTCTTTGTAGAAGTTGCAGACTCGATTGTAGAACCAGAACCAGCATTCATGATTGCAGGATGAAGGAACGCATTAGTAGATGCGAACTCACCGTTCTTAGATTTGTAAATACGACGAACTACGTTGCCGTTCTTATCAGTGATCTCACGAGGATCAGAAGAAATAGTGATGGTTGCATTAGACAGCTGATCTACTGTATAATAAATCGTGCTCTGAGCAAAGTCAGTTGCAACTGCCTGAAGAATCTCATCAATAGTATGATTTCCTAAAATGAAAGACATAGTGTTCTCCCCTTTCTAACAATAATCAAACATATATGTTTATATGAATGTCGATACTTAATCACTCGCATTATTCGTCAAATAGGTTTCATGAAATTATATTCATCAGCCTTTATCTTGCTGCCGTCAATCATACCAGAATACATTCCCTTTTGTAATGCAGTGCATGATTCATAGACTTGTAATCTTTTAACACTGTCATAAAACTGGAATATCCCCAATTGGCGCAAACTATCTGACCTATATTTAAAACCCGGATGATTACAACAAGCAGATATTAATGGCAATAATCCATTATTATCATCAAAATCACCGTTGTTAATTTTAAACTCTAAATTCTTTAACTCGCGTTTATCTTTCTCAATAAACCACTTTTTCATAATAGAATCATTAGTTAATTTTTCATCAGGGTTAATATTAAAAACTGCTCTTAAATATTGTGATATATGAAAATATACTTCTTCATTAATTTCTATTCGGTTATTAATATCATATAATACCTTAACAGTATCTTCTGTATCTGGAAGTTTTTTTTCATATATACCAAAATCAGTAAAATCAATATCAGGTAAAAATGTTTGATATACTTCCTTATCCGCAGACGAAATAAGTCTCATAAATAACTCAAAGTCTGATACCTTATTCCAATCCATACCTTTTTCCCATAATTGCAATCGAAACGCAGTTGTATTTGTTGTGAACAAATTTAACGTGTTATAATATTTTTTTTCACCTATTGAAACAATGTCGCCCAATGATGGTTGAGTCATAACTATAATGCCATCTGCGGAAGGAACATCAATAACGTATTTATCTCTAAAAAATAATTTGAGTTTGTCAAATTCTATTTTAGGATTTCGTGATTTTATTTTTAATGTCTTTCCTTTATTTAACTGCTCTTTAGCCATTATGTACGAATCTCCTTCGTTACAATTCTTGATTGTTCACCATACTGGGTTTTAGTTACATTGTTATCTGTGGCTTGTGTAAATACTAATGTTCGACATGGCCAATGGTCATCAACAACAGACTCATTATCTGCAACAATTTGAATTCTTCTGCCAAAATAATTAGTAAAATTAAATTCATTTTGAATTAATGCCGCTAATAAATCATGTCGTGCAATGCCGGTGTCTCTGTCTTTTATATTCTTTTGCTCACACAAAATTACAAACGTTATATGTAAATGACGTTGTAAATCATTGTACATACGAGAAGAGTTAGTAAAATTACGTTCAACGTTCTCATATCCAACAGTAAAACAAATATAATTTTGCGAATCAGTTTGCGTGTCTGGAATAAAATAATACGGTAATATATTTACTCCAAAATATTCATCATTTTCAGCTTCAGCTTCTTGTAATTTTTTATTATCAAGAACATGAATAATATCATCATTATCAAGTAACTTTCGCTTTATGATTTCTTTAATGCGTATATTGTCATTATCAGTTTCATACTTAAGATTTGCGAGGCGTTTTGAATCTTCAGATGTCCATTCTTTCATATGCGCCTCCTTATAATGCAACTATTTGCAGTTGCAATTCTGCGACTATTTTGCCGCGAGTATTTTTTACAGTCAGTACCTTTCCTAAATAAGATTCATCACCTAAAAACTTTATCTTAATCGTATTACTAGACGACTGTTGTTGAGAGATAACTTTTACTAACTCCGAAGCATCTGTGTCGTCTATAAAGTACGACCATTCACCCGGAGTCTGATCATTAAGAAGTTCGTTAGAATTATAATAGGATACGGTTACTGCTTTATATGTACCGTTTACTTTGATATGTGGCTCTGATCCAGCATATGTTATTACTGCATAACTACCGTAATCTCTTGGATCAGGAGTTGGTGGATTATCAGACGGGAGATTAGACTCTTTAAAATAATTAGCCCACATACCCACTATATTGCCATCTTTATCCTTTTCAATATAATCATGATGAGGGTCAAACGTATCTTGCTTCAACGTGTACAAGATATTACCTCGATTTGCAAACGGCTCAACTTTACTAATACGCCAAGCGAGTGGTTGCAATAGATCTACAGAAATAATTAATCTATTATCGTAGAATAGATTTTTGGTAATATCATTGTACGGCAGAATACATTTTGTAATGTTGTCAGGGCTTTCGAATACCCTGTCCATCCACAGGCCGCTCGTATTGACAATGTTACTTTAACAGTTCGTTAAGCTGTTAAAGAATTATTTATATTATAATAATTACAATAACGATCATACTTTCTTTTAAGATATATTTCTGCATCTTTATATAACCAATCCAAAAATATTTTACATACATTTCTTCCACTAATAGTAAAAACTTTTGTAATTCCATTATGGCAAGATGCATCGTAAACAAAAGAATTTAATTTTAATTTTTCCTTACATATATCTTTTAATTTTTGACAAAAAGAATTGGTTGCGGTAATGGTAACAACTATAGGTTTATTATCTTTACTTTTAATTTGTTGATATATACTTCCATCACCATCAAAAACACCACGTATATAATGAGATATTAAATCTTCGTCAAGCCATTCTGGAAACCCAATTACAAGGCTTTTATTTGGAACAATACCTTTCTCCGCTAATTGCTCACACATATGTATGCTAAACATTTGCAACTCATAAAGATTTTCATAATCATACCCAAAAGTATGCTTATTAGAATTGTCTATAAAACGCAATGGTTTTTCGCTTCCAATTTCTAATCTAATTTTTTCTAATAAATCTTTATCAGACTCTTGCAACCCGATAGATACAGTTCCTTTATCCATTTTATTACATCCATCAGCGTGTAACAGCCCTAATATATAAGCTTTATTTGGAGCGTCAATTATATCAAAATAATTTTCATTTAATTGGTATTTTCGATGAAATCTTTTAGCATCTCGATGAATACCATGTTCTTCTAAAACTTTTAATATAACATGATGACCACAATTATATTTCTTTGCTATCACAGTACAAGAACTTCCCTCTTGATATAATCTAACTATTTCATCTTTTTGTTCTTGGGTTGCATATCTAATGTCAAATCCATGTTTAACATTATGAGTTTTTCTAAGAAGCTCATATATTACGGTATCACAAACCCCATATTCTTCTTTTAAATCTTTAACCATCTCACCATTAAGGTATCTTTGTATAACTTCGTTTTGTTGATCGTTTGTTAATTTTGGTTTATTCATTGTATATTCCTCCGAAAAATAATCAATATAAAAAAGACAGTAATCTTCGCATTCGGAGTACGAAGAAAGGGGAGCTACCCCATGTCCTGTCTTTGTTATCAAATCAATATAAATAATTTTTCTGTACCTCTCGGCACAGTCCAGATCATATCAACACCATATCTATTGACTTAGGTGGTTCCCATTACCTCACTTGAGGACTTGATCGTTGAACCTTCCCTTTCGGGCTTGGCTGCTGATTGTCTCTATCTATTAGATTGTTACACTTCGGTACTAATAGCCTAACAAGAGTTCCCAGCAATTAGAGAACTTTCGACATAAGGTTTCCCTTATGAAGCGCATACATTTACGAACTTTGCGACCTTTCAACTCCCCACATCTCACATTTCTTTCCATTATAAACCCATTGGAATTTATGACCACATGGAAGAATAGACCATGTCGGGAAATCATGATTAATTGCATCAGCCGTAGAAACTACGAGCCAACGATTCCAAATACCATGTTCATCTGCGATATCCAGATATAGCCCAGTCGGGAAGACCGAATCGGTCGGTTCCTCAAACAATTTATGGTAATATGGAACGTTACACTGATAATTTGGCTTAAACATAATACGGCTATCAACCTCGTCCTTATTTAACGTACGGTAACTATTCAGAATATACTTCAGTTCTACTGGCGTTTTTGTTTTAGACTGTTCTGGGTTCAATCCTTTGTTTTTGTTCGGTTCATCGTCGTGGGTGTAGTCGTACAAATACCCAACACAACTCGCCGGATCATCATACCATGTAGCCTCAATTATATCCTGTGCCTCATAACTATGCCGTTGACCAGTGGTGTTAATACCACTACAAATACCGTGTGCTCTCTTAAATGCGTTGATATCCATTTATACACACCTCCTTACTCCGTCAGTTTGCACTGTGTTTCAGGGATGCACATCACTTTTGCACCCGCATCTAAAATAAGTTTACGATATTTCCTTAAATCAAAGTCTGGTTTTATTAATGTTTTGGCTTCTTCTAATAAACTTAACACAGTGACTATTTCCTGTGGTTCATTTAACAGTTTATTAAAACCATCAATTTGCCATAAGAGAGTAGTGTGTGCCGTTTCTAAATCTACATCTGGAAACTTTTCTTTGGTTTCCAAATCCTCTGCTACAAGCAATAGGAAGAATATTCGTTTTCTTAATATGTCTTTTGTTTCAGCTAATTGAGCCTGTGAAAATTCGCCATACTTATGTGGAATTTTTAATACATGTGTTGCCATTATTTATTACTCAAATAAGAATTATAAATATAACCTTTGTCTCGAAGCATAGAGCGAATTTTATGTTCAGTGTCAGCCTTTAATTCTCGCAATTGAGCCAAGTGCTGTTGCTGTGAGAAAAATCTCTGTTCCTTACTATTAGTAACCATTTGGTTAATTAATGTGGTGGTTTGAACCTTTGGGGTAACCCACTCTAAAACCAAAGCATTACCAAGTAATTCCTCTACAAAATTTTTGTCAGCATACTCATCAGCTGAATTAATTAAAACATATTCCATAGTTGCTAATTCATCATCAGCAGAAAACGAAGCGAATATTCTATAGATGTATGGATGACTAATGGCAGAGCGAAGCCAATCAAGCATCTGCGCAGTCATATTTGGTTCGTCAAGATTTGCGAATTCATAATCACGTATCTTATTCATAAACCTAGAATAAACATCATTATAAGAAGATGTCATCTATACACCTCCTATGTGCTACTGTGTTGAAAAAAGTTCACCAATAAGGTTAAGGTCTGTCCCAAATAATTCATCCAGAGCCTTAATCTTTTTCACACTGTCAAGACGTCCATTTGCCACTTGCGTTGACGCAATAGTCTTTAAAGATGAGATAGCAGTTGGCGGAAGATGATTAATTGCCTCAACCATTTCCCTAACCGGAAGATCAAGAATATGTTTTAAATCTCGTAATGAAACCTGATCCTCGTAAAATTTAGTTAATGCTGGGAATTCAGCAATAAAATCATTATCCTCAATCACAAAATACGGATTATAAACATACTCCGACTTTGTTCTGACCGCAGCTACTAAATCACGATATTCAATATCTGTTACATCACCATAGTCAGAGAAAGAGTAAAGCATTCCAGTTTTAGGCCCCTCAAAGTATAAACCGCCCTGAATAACTGATTTACATGCCACACCATCTCCGGGTGCAAATTCTTTCTTAACAACTTCTTCTAGTGTCTCTTCATCAACAATTTTCTTTTGCATTGCTCTCGCCATAATTTGTTCTCCTTTTAATCATAAAGAGGAGAGGAATTCCCCCTCCTCTGTTAAATAACCATTATTAGATAGTCCACTGACCAAACTGACGACCGATTACTGTTGCTACACCAAAGCGTCTCTGAACCTCGTAGGTCTGGATATCGCTTGTGTAATCACCACGTTCCATCTTCTCCAAAATTTCAGTATCACCTTCGTCAACAAACTTAACGAATTTTCCAGCTTCACCAATTGCAGGAAGAATCATAAGAACGTTAGACGGGAATACTTTAGCCGTAAATGTTTTGTCCTTAAATCTATTCGGGATAGTAACAAGCTTTGTACCTTCATAAATACCAATGTTACCAGTATTCATTACGGAATCCTTCTGACCTGCAGCTGCCCAATATACATCAGCAAGAGCACTGATCTTTGACAGAGCAGACTTTGTACCCATAATAACTACATCTGCACCATTGTTTGCTGCAGATACGTTCTCAACAATTGCATCAAACTGTGCCTTTGTTGCCTGTGAAAGTGTACCAGTACCAACGAAACCAGCCTGTACAGGAAGCTTTGAAGCCGCTGTAGATACTTCAGCATATACCTGAGCCTGAATCTCTGCGATAAATGATTCTGTAATCTTACCAACAAGCTTAGCCCAATCAATCATACCAGTCACATAACGGTTAATATCTTCACCAACCTTGATTACAAACAGATCAGTATGAACGCTGAAACGTTCGCCAGCACCGATTCTCTGAATAATGTGATCATGATGAGATGTACCAGCCTTTGCTACTGCAAGCAGTGCCTCATCTTCAACATAGAAATCAAGTCTGTCATGATAAGCAATAGACTTATCTTCAACCAGTTCCTTATACCAATCAGTTGCCTGCAGACCTACTGTTACAGATACATCTACAGTATCTTCAATAACATCAAACCACTGACGATGATTGTCTCTGATTGCTCTACGAACTGCCTTTGCATCCTTAACATCAGTAATTCCAAGCATCTTATGTGAGAAATCTAATACCTTAGCATTAGCCTCTGCCGTAGAAATTTTCTCGCCGTTATCAAAAATCTCACGACCAAGCGCAAGATCCTGCATAAGATTATTCATGCTATCATAATCTGTATCCATTGCTGCGAATACAGCCATTGTACGCTCATTAAATGTCTTACCCATTATATCTCTCCTCCTTTCCTAGAATTATGCTCCGACCTTATACTTACCATTTTCAAAAGTAACGGTCTTTCCGGCTACCGGTGTGCCAGTGAAACCTTCCTTGGAAACTTCAATAACATCACCAATGCAAAGAACGGCACCCTGAATAACATCGCCCTCTTCATTAACGAACAGACGCTCATCCTGAAGTTCTTTTTCAACATATTCGCTAACTGCGCTATTATACATATAAAGAACTTCGTCATCCGGAAGTGCTGTAACCTCTACATACCAGTAATCCTTATGAGCACGAGAAGCCTCGTTGATTCGTCCTGCAAATCCTTTAGGAAGATCATCCTGCTCATACTGATCAAAAGAAACATAATCTCCACGACCGCAGAGAGTTCCGTTATCAACCTCATCATCAGTGATGACGATATTATAAACATGCTTATACATGTCATTCATGGAAGCTACCTTAGACGGGAAGCTCGCCATATGAAAATTTTTAGAAATATCAATCTTCATTGATTCCTTACTCCTTTCGTAAAATAGGGTATTACCCTCTATTATTTTCTAAATATCCCACCATATCTGGATTTCTTGCCAGACTGGTTTGTTAAAGAGCTGCCAAAAGACTTGGTGCCAAATGTCTTCTTTGTATTATTATCAGAATTAATCTGAACACCATTTACCTTTGCATACTCAAGCAACTGCTTATCCAGTTCTGCCCTAACTTCATCAACAGACATTGTGAAGTGAGTATCCTGCTCTGCCAGTTTCTTGTATGCTTCAGTATCAGCGATCTGTGCATAGCACTTTTCAGCAAGTACCGCTTGCTTTTCAGGTTCAGCCTTAAACGATGCTAATTCTGACTCGATAGAAGAGTAGTTAGCCTTCATAGCGTCCAACGTTTTCTCTTCTTCAGGCGTTACATAGATAGCCTTAACTTCTACGCGCTCGTCTACGAGAGTATAGTTATTCTTCTTAACCTTATAAGATTGCCTATATGCTCTACCAGACCAATATCCACGCATCACAACTTCCTTGGAGTCATCGTAAACAATGACATCATAAAAGTCACCGTCTGCATCAGCATAAGTGTTGTTGACAAGAGAATACAAAGCCTCAATCTTATCATTCAGAGAAACTGCAAATGTTTTTGTTTCATCTCCCTTAGTGATTGTCATGGAGTAGTAGTTCACTTCTTCTTGCTCACCATCAGATGCATCATTGTTAGCATTATTAGCATCATAACCAGTCTCCTGATTTACATTCTGATCGGGCTGATCATTCTGATCCGGTTCATCCTGCTGATCATCAGACTTATCATTGTCTTGATCATCATTCTGTCCATCATCGTCTTGATCATCATCCTTGTCATCATCCTTGTCATCATCACCTGAATCATCGCCTTCACCGGAAGGAGTTACATCGTCATCCTCACCCTTCTTTTTCTTTTTGGGTGCGTCTTCAAAATGCTCTGCAAATAACGCCTCAAGCTCCTCGTCTGAAAGCCCTTCATACTCAAAGTCAATCTCTTCGACTGTCTTGCTATACTTCTTTAAAAGTTCTTCAAACAACGGTTTATTACCTCCTTCCTTTGTTTCTCGTTCGCCCACAGAATAAGAGGCTATATATTTTTCAAGAGATTGTTTTAACTCTTGAATAATATCAATCATTTGTCGTTCTCTACTATCTTCATCAATAGAGAAAACTGTAGCGTGTGCTTTTGCCATACCCGGTTTAGTATCTTCTCCAAGAAGAGTAACAGCACACATAGTCATTTTGTCCACTTGTAATACTTTGTCTTGAGCATCATAAGATATTTCTTCACAACTAATCTCAGCCGACACTGATGTTGTTCCACCACGATGCTCTAAAATATCTGCACAATAATTACCATAATCACGATAAATAAGTGCATCAACCCATACATAATCATTACCAGTTTCTTCATCTGGAATGATTTCAAAATTATTATTCTCGGGAACAACCCCTACAACTTTCTCATCATAAATGATTCGTTCATCACCAGTGAAAAAATCTTCCTCAACATGCATATCATGTGAACCATAATCCATATGTTGATTACCATCTTTATCAGTAGTAATTATCACATTCGCAAGTATTGGTATGTTTGCGAATGTGTTTTTAGCCGCTTTGATTACACTAGTTGTAAATTTTGAATTGTTCAAATTCTTACCAGAGTGCATAACTGCTATTCGAACCCTCATAAAGCGGTTATCTTGGAATGAATCATCTACTTTAAATAGAGAAGGTGTTTGAATTATGTGCTTTTCCGACATAATTATGCTCCTTCCTGTCAATTATTAATTTTAAATTCTTCTTTAATTCGCCAATAATATCCCCGATATTTTCTGTTATTATTCATCGCATTAATTAATTGGTGATGTACATCTGTTGTATTAAAATAACGAGCAACACTTTTCCCACTAGGAAATTCCTTAACTACATTCATATTATCATCGATCATTTCATACGTTTTATCTATTCTGTTTAATTTTCTCACTAACGGTTGATTGTATGGTGTAATTAAATATCCTTTACAACTACCACCTCTTTTTAGCACCTTTGCTATTTCACCGCTTGGACATTTTAAAAAATCTTCCGCTTCTTTATAACAAGAGCATCGAGTAATATACCAACCTTGTAAGTCATAAATTTTGACTGCTCGTAACTGTCTAGACATTGGATATTTATTAAAATCATCACCTTCATAGCGTAATACATATCTCTTATACTTTAATTTCTTACCAATAACATTATCTCTAAGTTCTTCAGTAGATATACCAATATAATGACATGCGTCAATAAAATCATCATATGTATTTAATAATTCACCAAAGGCATTATAAACACATATACGTCGACCATCCCACCAAGAACTTCTATCCAATTTACGTTGTTTCTTAATTTCTTTTGGCATTGCTTTGCTTACATAAGGTTTTTTAATACGTTCTTTTTTTGGATGTTCTTTTTCCCATTTTTCCCAATATATACGAGATTTTTCATATCGATTTTTGATACCAGTTTCATAATCTGGAGCTATTGGATCATCATCTTTATATGCCCAAACAAAACCAGCAGCAGTATAATAATAATGGTGACATACAGCCCATATCGTTGCATTGTCAATATTGTTGTCTTTTGCAGCATTCATTATTGAATCGTATTCTTGTATTGGGTTTAAATCTTTATCATACTTAATCACATGACGGCCACTGACATGTTTATTATCTCCGCCAGCTTCTGTATTATATCCATTACACAACGGATCATATATACAAGTATGATATTTAGATATATATTGTTTTTCTAATTCATTTAATTGTTTAATTAATTCATCTTTATTTACAGAAGTTATTTTTTCAATTTCTTCTATATGAAATTGATCTCTGCCATAACATCTCATTGCATTGTATAATATTGATTTTCCTTTATAATCAGAAATACATGCTGTTTTATGACCATGCCAACGTTCTTTAATAGTACTATATGTTTGACCAATATATAGCTTATCATTTACATTATTCCAGATCTTATAAATAAAACCTTCCCACATGCCAGTTTCTTTGTTATATGCCATAATCATTCCTCGTTTCTCCTCGTTCTAAATAATAAAAGACAAGGACGCGGCGAACGAGGTTACCGCATTATTATGGGTAGCTACTCCCATAACTCCTTGTCTTGTTATTAACAAAATAAAATAGGAGACAGACATACTATCTGTCTCCCAACCGTAATCAGTACGGTTATCTTCTAATTTGATGTTAACGCTCCCAGTGTAGCCGGGAATCGCTATTTATTTCTTGAACGATCACCTGATGGAGATAATTCCGTATCATCTTTTTGTGGCGCACCACCAGTATTATCTCCATTGTTGCTCGTTGTATACGAACTCTGTAATGGATATTTCATCATATCCTGTAATTTCAGTACATTAGTTTCAAAAGCCAACTGTGCTAATGTTTGTCGTTCAGTAAATCCTAATAAAGTACCATAAGCCAATCTATAAGAATAACTATATTGATTTGCCTCCAATAATGATTTTCTATATTCGTCTTTTGTATGAATTGTAACTGGCATTAAATCTACATTACACGGATTAGAAACATGTAATATTAATTGTAAATTTGTCCAAGCTGTTATTTGTGGTAATACGCTATTCAGTACATATGACGACTCTGAACGTAATGCCGCATTAATTAATGCAGTATTATTGACCATCTTGTTTCCGTTGAGTAACGCTCCAATACCACCTGACGAACCAAGAATCTGTTGCTGTGAATTTTCTACTCTATTTACATCATCAGAAACATTGTCAGAAAAATCAATAGTCTTTAATTCTTTTCCGGGAATAACAGCAGTAGACACATTTGCAGGGATTGCCTTATCTGCTGCAATCTCAAAATAATCTATTGCCAAGTCAGGAGTTACTTCAAATTCATCTGGATTTCTTGCACCACTTAACGTTGGAAGTGGAAGATATATCATTCTATAAAACGATAATTGATCCGCAGAACTCTGTGTATCAGACAAGTCATTTAAATTTGCCAACGGTATTAAATCATGTAATAACGGTGGTATAATTGCATTTATCATATCTGTATGAAATTTTAAAACACAACTATACTCAGCTGGTACGTGAATATATTTAATGCCAGTACGTTCATATTCTTTCCACATTGATGTTAATGGTTCGCCAAGCCATTCAATTAATTCTTGTCTTTGTACTGATTTCCATCGGCTCATATCTAACGCCATGCCATAACATGTTCCACCATATACCGTATATACCGAATCTATTATTGCTTCATTTGGATCAATCCTCCAAAACATACTGCCAGTATCATCTTTAAAAAATAGATTAAACGAAATATCATCAATCCACATATTAACTAATGGAGCATTCATGTTATTTTGCAAACTTAATACATCCATAAAGTTAATTGTTGCATCAAATTGTTTTAACATATTTTCCGGTGAATTATCTTTAACCAAAGAATAATCTGGCGTTATCTTTCTACAATCTAGACAATACATTCCAGCAATCGTATATATCATTTTGTTATATATTGGTGATCTATAAAATAAATATCTACTTGCATTAATTAGATTTTTAGAGTTCGCATAAAGATTTCCGGTTAAATATCCGCGAACAGTATCTCTATTGATAGAAGATAAAGTGATTAACTCCGCATTTTTAGTTACATCACGAATTGTTCTCATCACCTTTTCTTCTTTAGCATTAGCATATCTTTTTACTTGTCGTTCTTCCTCTAATTTAAATTGTTCTCTTATAGCGGCTACCGATTGATTTGGTCTACCAACTTGCTCTTTGATGGTAGCCACTTTTTTGTTCGAGACGCTTGTTGCGTCAACACCATTTTTCTGCGCCATTATGCGTCTCCTTTCATATTTTTATATTCCAATACCACCTCTGATTTGAGAAGCAAGTTTGGATAATAGTGTCTCTTTATTTGTTTTTGGTTTTTTCAAGATAAGTTTACGTCGTTCTTCCATTAAGGCGTGACCAAGCATACAACAAGTATATGCGCGATCATCATGAAGACGGTTTGCTTTTTCCGCTACTAACTCAAAAGAGTCCTTTCCAGATTCCCGTTTCTTTCTGACTATGTTCAACAATTCCTCTTTGAGCGCGTCTATATTTGCTAATGCAATTTTATCTTTCCAATCCAACTTTATTGTTTTTGTATTAACAGACTGAACCTTTCCTAGTTCTTCCTGTAACTTTTCTTCAAACTCGTTTTCATTTAGTTTTTCTTTTTTTAACTCTTCTGAAATACGAGCACGTTCCTTATCTAACTTCTTTTGGTCAATATCAAATACAGTAAGATATTCTTTATTGTCATAAGTTGCAGTAAAGCTGATTTTATCTTGTGTTAACATTTCAATTAAGGATTCATACATTTCAGACTTATATTTTGTAGGACTCATCATATGAATTTTATCTACCGCATTCGGAAACTGAGATACATAATCGGCAGAGTATTCTTTGTCAATTAGACCCCTGTGTACAATTCCATCCGAGGTTTCCCAATCAGGCATTAAAAAGTCAGCTATATTAACACCGCCTCCTCCGGAACCAGCATCAATCCATATACCTACAATGTTGCCGTATGCATCTGCTCCAGCATTATAATCAAGTATAATTTGTTTCAAATACTCGATTTGGTCTGGCGTTCTCATCGGACTTTTAATCTTTTTGCCAACATCAAGAAGGTTAATACCATTTACTATCTTTGCTCGCTTATCT
>Ga0326513_10000049_pt1 | contig 84366 bp, 130 predicted proteins | sample 2_2465_0518_D_FD_203654 | JGI IMG/M metagenome (GOLD analysis project Ga0326513, IMG submission 203654) | Bovine rumen microbial communities from UC Davis, California, United States - 2_2465_0518 | ecosystem: Host-associated > Mammals > Digestive system > Stomach > Rumen | place: USA...
ATGCAGGAGGGGGGTGTATTTTTTAATGGCACCCTCCCCCATAAGCAGTATATCCCCCGAAAGATTCTATTTTTATATTATTTTAACCCGTTTTAATTACATTTTTTATAAAAACTAATAAATTTCTTTGAATTAAGACAGGTATGGGCAATTACCTATTCATTATTTCTTAACTTTAATGTAATTACCATATAGATTGTACTTTAAAATCTCATCAATTGCTTGATTAACCACATAGTTCTCGTCTTCGGGGGACAGATCCGAAGAATCCTTTGCAATTCTAGCTATGTAGCCGCATGTGTGATAGCCATGGCGTTCATCAAATGCAAACCATTCGTCGAATTGAGTAAAAGGATCATACGGATTGTCAGTGGTAGTCAACATGTAATGATCCATATTGCATAGTCCTCGCGTTTTACACTATTCATAATTTCTCATTTAGGCATCGATTAAGTCATGCAATAAGCGATTTTAGAATTAATCCAAAAGCTATAGAAGCATTCCTGTTTTAAGGCATTCCTAAATATTTCATTGGCATTTAGTTAGAAAGCTTTCTTTTATTGGTCATCTCAAATAGATACTAAAAGGCATATAGAAACAGATAAAAACTATTGCAAACCAAAATGGGTTATAAGAATTCCTAATAATAGGTGCCAATAAGTCAATTAAAAAATATCCATAAACCAACTTAGAGATCACTCATAATAAGTGCAATAGCATAATGGTTATTAAAAGACTAGTTTAAAAATATCCATAAACTAGCTTAGAGAGTTCTTATAAAAGGTATTATGGACGCTAAAAAGTCTATTTGAAAATATCCATAAACCAACTTAAAGAGCTCCCATAATAGATACTAAAAAGCCTGTTTAAAAATATCCATAAACTAACTTAAAGAACTCTTATAATAGATACTAAAAAGTATGTTTGAAAATATCCATAAACCAACATAAAGAGTTTCTATAATAGATACTAAAAAGCCCGTTTGAAAATATCCATAAACCAACTTAAAGGGTTCCTATAATAGATACTAAAAAGCCCATTTGAAAATATCCATAAACCAACTTGGAAAGCTCCTATAATAGATACTAAAAAGCCCGTTTGAAAATATCCATAAACCAACTTGGAAAGCTCCTATAATAGATACTAAAAAGCCTATTAAAATATCCATAAATGAACTTAAAAGATTCTAGTAGATGCAATAAATGCCAAAAAAGGCCTAATTGAAAATATCCATAAGCCAACTTAAAGGATTCTAATAACTGTAATAGATACTAAAAGGCCAGATTGAAAATATCCATTAAGTTAATTATTCACTTAATTCTCTATTAAGAGTGGAAGTGGATACTCCAATCGCATCTGCAACTTCTGCATAAGTATAACCCTTATTAAGAAGAGTTCTAGCCCTCGATTTAGCAGCTGCAGACATTCCTTTATTAGCTCTAGGAGTCGCACGCTGTTTCAAATCATCGATATTAGTATACTTAAGAATTTCTGTCAGCAGATTGTCACTAATTGCTCCGGCTTGAATCGCTTTCCATTCTCTATCAGAAATGGTAATTGCAATGTTGTTTGGATTACTAGGATTTCTGCTTCTAGTGCCAACGGCTTTTCTGGCTCTTTCGATTTCCTGGGAACGAATCTTCTTTTTATCGTCTTTGTCCAAATTTGGATTTGCATTGATTCTCGCTGAACTTTTCACACTAGCAATCATCTGAGCCTGGCGCTCCAAAGGAGAATTCTTTTTAGCAATATTAAGCTGGCTAATCAAAGAGGCTCTTTCAGAGGCATAAGCTTCTTTTGCAGAAGCATTTTGCTTAAGCCGGCCAGTATTAAGCATTTCTTTTCTAGCGCTATTAGCAAGACTTTTCAGCTTATTAGCATGATTAGCATAAATATCTTCAATGATCGTACCGGAGGACAGATCGTATGCGTTTCCACCTTTATTATAGATTTCAGTCATCTTGTCGCTCTTAATAGTTTTTGGCTGATAACTTCCATCTTTTTGTTGCTTCATCTTTCCGGTGGTTCTAAATATCTTATTGCCCTCAAGATAAGAAGCTTTCTCTTCATCGGTCATCTTGCTAAGAGACCTTACTTCTGTGCGATCAAGGACATACTCAGGAGACTTAGCTTTGGATATCAAAGTAGAAGATCCACCATTTGCTTTTCCTTGGTATTTCTTATTAAGCTCCTTGATACCATTATCCTTTTCAGATGCGCGCCAATCCAGATTATGCTTTTCGGCATCGATGACAACCATTGAATGACGAACTGCCCTAGCAATTTCCTGATCTGTAGCATTCCGAATTGTCATATCGGTTATAAGATTCGAAACTTTGCCCATCTGCATTTGCTTATGGAAACCAGTATCAGGACCGGTTTTAGGCATTCCTTCATATGCAGAATATCTTTCTTTAGGGTCAAAGTCTCTTAAGCCATAAAGTGGGGAAGATGGATTAACTTTCTCGCCAGCAATAATTTTAATTCCTTTGGTGGGAATAACAGTTACAGTATCGCCGTCAAAATCTGCTCCGGACAATTGTTTTGCAACATTAGCGTTAATTCCAACTGCGGTTTTTGCATTGCCGAGAAGTTTTCTACCTTCTTCATTATTGTTATTAACTCGAAGTCTCGGCATTTCAAAAGGACCAGCATGAGGATATCTTATTAAGACAACTTCTTCTCCGTTCTCATAATTAGGAGCATAGATTTCGGAGTCTTTAAGAGAACCAACTGGTAAAATAACGTGTGCGGCTTGTCTTGGGAGAGCAGCGGCTTTTAAATGCACCGCATTAGAATCGCAATCATCAGCGAATGATTCCAGAAGTTTACGCTTGATCGTTGGGTTAGTTAATGAACAAATCTCATCAAACTCCTGCTTCTTCTCTTTATAAGTAATATCCAGCTGCTTCTTGGCCAACTGTGGAGGTTGCTTTGAAAGAAACTGAGAAGAAAGATTCTTAGACCACTTTTGCCAATCTTCATCTTCATTGACAATATTTAAAGCTCCACGTTGATCTTTGATGGATGCTCCAAATGGGTTGCTTTCATCAACTTTACCAGTCGACTTATCCTTCTTCATTTCTTTAAGAACATCCATTTTAGGAGTTCCTTCATGTTTATTGGTATTAAAGACAATATCCACGCCTTCAGGCATATTGTCCCCATACATCGCCATGCCCTTAAGATAGTGAGTGCCATCGACAGCGATTCTCACCTGAGCATAGCGACTTTGGCCAATATCCAGATCCGGAACACCTTCACGAATCTCAATAACGCCATCTTTTTCAGAGCCGCCTTCTTCAGAATATCTTATTTGAACTCTATCAGAACTGATGCTTTGGGGCTTCTGAAAGGTCTTAACAACCTCGCCATAATCTTCAAACTTAATTCCTTCAGGAGAAGAAATCTGATCTCGATGTTGATACACTTCGGAGTACGGAACATCGTCTTTTGTAAGAACGATAACATTGGTTTTTTGAGTCGGATCACTTGCTTGAGGCACAGAGATTCGATGATAAGAATATCCATCCTGCTTAAGAAGCTCGACGGCCGCTTTCATCTGCTCTTTGGAAACATTAAGCTGAAGTTCAACACCTTCGCCAACATCCAAATATTTTCTTTCTTCAACTTGTTTTTTAAGCTCATCAGCAAGAAGTGTAGCTTTATCTCTACGAGCTTGGAAAGTAGGATCTAAATAATGACGAACTGTAGATTCTGGAATTCCCAATTCTCTAGCAATCGCCATCTTGGAATTTCCAGCATCATATAAAGTCTGGACTCTGCGAATAGTATCTTTCTTCTGTTCATTCACAGCAATAGTGTGCATCGCTCGATACTGGCCAGTACTCATTCCAAAAGCTTCCGCAACTTGCTTATCTGTCAAACCTTGCTTCTTAAGATCGTTTGCTCTCTGAAGAAAGTTCTTATTTCGTTGAGGGTTTTTACCAGAGCCCCAAGGATATCTACCGGAATGCCTAGGGGTTCCATAATGTTCAGCATCTTCTTCAACGTCTGGTAAATATCCATGATAGTTACTAAGCATCTTACTCATTCTCCTTCATCCTGAATTTGAGACAATCTCTTATCAAAGAAAATAATTTTATCCATAATCGTAAGAATGTCTTCCGGCTCAGGATTCAACACGGAAATTTCATCCGACTGGTAAATGCGGAGTTCCATTTCAATCTGATTTGGATCAACACTATACTCTAAACAAAAAAGAGCAGCATAAATCATAAGCTGCTCCATATGTGCCGGAGTTATTCCAGATTTCAGATCGTGTATCCGCAAAAAGTTGTTTCTAAAAGAAATAGAATCTGCAGTCCCAAAGCAATTATTTGAATAATATAAAGGCTGTTCGGGGGTCATCTTGAAACCAATTGCGTCATTAACATACATATTCAATGTCTTTTTTGACTTCGGCAATTTGATTCCAAGCTCAATCGCTTTTCTAGCAAAATCATGAAGCTCGGTCCCTCTTTGGATAGCCAAATTACTCTGGTATGCAGATATCAATTTCTCTTCATCATAGTTTAGCCAATGATACTTAGATGCGCTTAGAAATGCATGTTTTCCTTCTAGGTTGAAGTGCTTGTTGAAGTTCATTCAGTACCTCCGCCTCATTCTCTGGAAATATAAAGCGAGCAAATGACATTTGATTTGCTTGCTCTACATAGTAATCTTGATTGCTTTGATGAATCTCATTTTTAGACTTTTTGCACTCAAGGAATGCCCATCGATCTTCATAAAGAATTGTAAGATCTGGAATCCCTTGAATATAGTTTGGATCATTTTTTAAAACTATGCATCCAGGAAATTCATCTTTAATTTTTTTAATCAAGTTACTTTGAAACTTGTTTTCTTTCATAGTCTTTTCCGCTCCGAAATATAAAAGGAGCTGCCATATCTCCTCTATTATAAGGAATGTATTTCTTGCGAATTTTAAGAATATACAAAACCACTTTCGTTGAAGTTTTTCTTCTGTTTAAGAGCTCTCGAGATAGCCAAGTCCAAAGGGCAACTGGATTTTAGCCGATAGTAATATAAATCTTTGTATGGAGTGTTCATCCGATCTATTCTTCCGGCCGACTGAACCATAATTTTGTAAGAATAGTTCAATGAATAAAAAATTATCGTGTCGGTCTGTATGCAATTCCAGCCTTCTGCTCCGGCAGTATACTGCACCAAATATACCCACTTTTCACCATTTGGAATGTACTCATGTTTATGCCCATTCCATTCGGCGACCTGAACACCGGGGCCATAATCAATAGATTTTAAAATATCCAATTCGTAATCATAATTATAGAAGATTATTGTCCTAGGATGATTCTTCCTCAGTTCTAATATGGCTTCTACTCTACTTGGATCACTATTAATTACTCTCCTTGCTGTATAACATAGTTCTGCAGCATTTACGATTGGGGAATCTGAAAATATATTCCATCTCTTTCCCATTACAAACTTATATGTTTCTTTGTCATAATCGACGGTAATTGTTTCATGATGTGTGACTGTTGGACGAGTATAGTCCATATTGATAAGGATCTTATTTCTTAGTTTAATCAATCGACCTTGGTCCAAATATCTATCAACTTGTGGAAACTTGGCAAACCTCTTGTATACAACATGCCTGGTTATGAACTCGCTTTTATTCTTGTAAAAACCATTTGCTACAAACACCGGCATGTAATCCATCCATGTATCACCTGGAGTTGCGCTTAATAATATCCATCTATTCCTTTTGGCTATTTGCCAGAAAGATTTGGTCCACGCTCCAGATCCGACGACCCTTTGTTCATCAAATATAAAGAATGAGTCTTTCACATTAATGTACTTCTTAATGTTGTTCCAAGAATCAATCACCAATGACATCTGACCAAAATATAAAGAATCTTCATTATTTGAAATTAGAAATGGGGAGCATTCTTTTTCCCACTCTTTGGTATCTCTTTTTCTAGCAGTGGTAATAATATAAAGGTCTTTCGGGTTCTTCATTGGATAATAGTCATCTTTTAAGCCCTTTGAAAACCCATCAAGTATGCCATTACACTCTTTTGTGAAAAAATATGCCAATGACGTTCTTGATTTGCCAGACCCAACTCCTCCGCAAAGAATAGATCCATTACCCAATCGATCAACAGCATCCCATTGGTAATCATATAAAAAACTCATTTTTAATTAGACCTTTCTGAAAAAAGAAAAAGGGCTGCTTAGTTTAGCAGCCCTTTAAAATATCTTTTAGAATGGAGTGTCCTCATCCAGGCCATCTTCTTCAAGATTCCTGTATTTCTTCTCGAATTCATTCTCGACAATCGTAACATACATGTTCTTGACATACGCCTTAATTCCGCCCTTTCCATTTACTTCCCAAGTATAAGGACGAACAATAATATCCACATTCTCAATCTCAGCGTAATCCAGAACCGCGACTGTGTCCTCATTCAGCTCGGTTTTCTTTCCTCCAGAAACAAGCCAAATCTTAGGCGGGAAATTATCAAAAGCTACGGCAACCTGAAGGTATGCCTGCGGCTCATCATCCGGATCTCGAGGATTAAGATACTTCACATTCCAGCCAATATCCTTAAGATCCTCAGCGACATCGTTATCAAGAACAAGGCAGAAATTGCGCTTGCCCTTTGCATTAAACTTGCTTTCCTTACCTGCAAAATTTCTGAAAATGATTCTTGCATTCTCCACAGAAATATTAGAAACTCTCTGATTAGCCATAATTAATAGCTCCTTTCAAAAATATAAATAATTAAGAGGCAAATGCCTCGAAATCTCCATACTGAGAAATCGAAGTAATTGCCTCATCTACCATTGCCGCATAATATCTTCGGTCGATGTCATCTTCTTTATGCAGAGTCTTTACCATTTCGGACTCCATCCAACGATATCCCTTCGTCCCCGTGGCTGCGCTATACTTACCATTCTTTTCTCTCAAAAGAATTCCGCCGCCACATCCTGGTTTAATTGGGCAGAAAGAACCGGCTTTACCAACAAATTGGTAGTTATGACCAGAACAAATCCGAGAATATAAATCTACAGCTTCTTTTAATGCTGACTGATACTCTTCGTTCTGGTATGAAATATCCATGTCTCCAGCAGCAAATGCTTTCGCAGTATTCTGAATGCCAATTAGATCAAATCCATGTTCCTTACAGATTTTATCAAGATGCTTCTCATACTCGCTAACATCTGGAAGATTCTCATTCATGTCCAAATATAAGGCCGAGGTTACAGTTTTAGTTTCGCACATGTCTCGGAATCCGATTGCAGATTTACTAAACAATGTTTTGAATACATATGGAACCTGAAACTGTGTGCCTGTTGCAGTCCAAGCGGTTTTTACACTTTCGCCAGTAGGAAGCTCAAAGTCATGCTCGCCATCATCATACTTAGCAATATAAACTGCATCATTAACTAAGCACATCTTGGCATATGTGGCCTCATGCTCAAAAGTATATCCATACTGCTTTCCATAATTCATAACAAACTCAATGATCTCTGGAGTCGCATCAGGAATCTTGATTGAGTCTGTTTTAATATGCGCCACAGTATAGCCACGATCCTGAACCTCATGCTTCAAATTAATCATGAATAAGGCTCCACGTTTAGCCACGATATTATCAATGTTGCGAGGATCTTTGAATGGATTCTCAAATGTTGCCGATGTCAAACCATATACACTATTAATCGCAATCTTTAATGCATATGACAAAGCCTTTGCCTGCTTTCCATCAGTTAAATATTTAGAAAGTTTTCCACCAAACAGATTTCCTGCTGCCTCAAAGTCTTTATGCTTAATATAAATTCGAGCTTGCTTAATGTCACTGAAGTTCTTTGTATACGGACCAAACAGATTTAGGCACTCAATACTCGTCGGGTGCATAGAAGCGATGTCTAGCAGTGCCACATTGGAGTACATGCCAGGCTCAGAATATACATAGCCACCTTCACCAGTTTCCTCACCTCTATAAGTACTCTTTCCATGATCATACTTATACCCAGGAAACATTTCTGAAAGATCAGTATACACAAACTGAGATTGGGGCTTCTTTTCTGATCCAAATATAATTCTAGTAGTATGCATGTTTGTCGTGGCATTCACATTCAAACCGGAAATATCCGCCAGAATCTCTCTTGCCACAAAATCCTCGTGACGTGCATTAAATACTGCTTCAGTAGCAATGACATCATTATCGCAATACTCAGCCACCTTCTCCCAAAGTTCTTCTGGAACAGGCTGATCCCACGGAAGACCGAGTTCCTGATGATGAATATCAAGTTCGATTTCCCACTTTTTCAAGCTCTGTTTCTTAGCACAGAAGTCATATACATCTGTGTAAGAAATATCATACGCTTCTCCAAAGAAGGCATTAGAACTTCCGCCAATAATCCTTTGAGACAGCTCATAAATCTGAGATTCGGAATATCCAAGCATTCTGGCATAAAGAATGTGGTTATCGTAGCGTCGACAGTTAAAACCAACAAGTTTAAATCTAATCAGATCCTCAATCTCATTTGGAGACGGATTGATCATTCTATTTACCGGATTTCCTTCTCCTTCTTTCTTCCAGTTAACAAGAAGAAGATTAGGGAAAACCTCGACATCATAGAATATCAAGAAGTCTTCCAAAGATTCCATTGCTTCTGATGGTTCATCTGACTTAAAGTGCATTTGATCAACCATCTTTAAACAATCAGATGCATGGTGACTACTCTTAGCCGCAAAAGTCATAATATAAGGTCTAAGATTTGTCACATCATAATGCATTCCACTTTCGTACGCGTCGTTTAAAACCTTCTTAATAAACTCACAGCTAGTAACTGTCGCATGTGGAGCATACTCTTTTGCCAGACTTCTCCGAATGATTGTTCTTAGGGCTTTCTCATTTTTAATAGATTCAAAATTTACCACTTTGTCCTCCTTTCGAAGTGGTAAGCCAGAACTGATAGTTGCAAATATCAATGGCGCACACTTGGTAAGCTTACGTCTCAATGAAGACTTACCACTAAACACCTTAACTTCGATTCCATCCTCATAGATTCTACTAAGCTTACTTACATCGCCATTGTAAATATAATGCAGATGGATTCCTTGCCCGCTCTTGCTAAGCTCAGCGTAAGTTTTAGGCCATTTAGAAGCTGCCTCGATGTTCCTTTCAAGAGACTTGTTGCCTTCGCGATCCTTTAAATCGAAATCGATTACGATATGATTCTCAGGCACTCTAACATAGTGGAGCTTGCTAGTGTCAAGATCTGATAGTCTTGTTGTAACTTCATCCCACTTTTTCCAAGGCCCCTCAGTGTCTGGGTTAGCATATTGAGCTAAAGCTGTAGCCATCTCCAAATCAAACGGAGACTTAGTCTCAACAAACTGAAGCCAAGTTCGATCTTCAGAATTGCCTAGCTCTTCAGCCCCTGAAATATCTTGCTCATTAGATTGCTCCTCCTCGATGCCAAACTTACTAAGCTTTAAGCCGCTATAATAGTTTCTAACTTGATTGTCATCCTTATCTCTAGCTCTATCATCAAAATGTTCAAAATAGTTTTTAAGCTCTTCTTTAAATAGCCTCTTGCTATATGGATAAGGAACTTTAGCTTCTTCACAGTATTCCTTGTATCTAGTCCATGCTTGCTGAAGAGTAACTCCATCCGCCTGCCTAAAATCAAAGAAATTTTCCTCCATATAGTTAAAGAAGTCGTTAGTAGCTCCAAGCATTGACTTAGGAATATAATTTTCATATGCTTCTTTATCTTCTTCATATACTTTAAGGCAATGATATGCAATTGCCCCAAGTTCGAAGTCGATCTTTTTCATAAGTTGATTATATCTCTTATAAGGAATCTTCTTTTCAGTAGGGGAAACATCGATAAGCCTTCGAATAATACCTGATTTACTATCTGTAATCCTGACTGGACTATTTGTTCCCATAAACAGCATTGCATGGAATCTCGTAGAATATAATTTAGAATACTTCTCATTCACGGTCATTTCTTCATGGGAAACCAAACTATTTAAACGAGTATTATCTTCAATTCTACTCAAATTACCATCATGCTGAATTCCAACTAATGGATTATTCTTGAATGGTTCGAGAGCAAAAGCGTCCGTGCTACTTCCAAGTGCTTTGGCATCAAACGAAGCACAATATCCATTAAATAACTTTTGGATAATATTCAAGATAGTTGACTTGCCAGTACCGGCGCTTCCATAAAAAACTAGAAACTTTTGAATTAACTTGCTATCACCATTCACAACAGATCCAATAGCCCATTCGATCTTATGTCGCTCTGGTGCAGAATATAAAGTTCCAACTAATTCATCCCAAGCTTCGATACTTCCTTCTTCCAATGCATAAGGCAATCTCATACTCGCATAGTCTTCTCTATTTACCGGACTATTTGCAAATATCAATTTCTCATCAAGATTATGAAAGTTATCTCTCATTTGCTTCTGGCAATACTTGTGCCACTTGTCAATCATCCCAGTATCGCCATTCCACAAATATAAAACTTTTGCATCTGCCAAAGCAGGATTATTTTTCTTGTATTGATCTAACTCATGGTCGATTAAGTCTACTACATCATCCTGAGATTTAGACCATAAACCTTTATTCTCATCCCATATAGCATAAAAATCGCCGCCACGAATCATTAAATCTTTTGATGCCTTTGTGATAAATACTGGATAGATTTCTGCAGGACCAGTCTTTTTCTGCTGTCGCCAAGTAACTTTTAGAAAATCCACATGTTATCCTCCTTTCCGGTCATCACGGACCAAAAATCACTCATGTGACACTTTTTACACTTTTTCGCTTCTACTTTATATATAAATATTAATTTTTCCTCACGCAATGATAATAAAAAAGTGTCACAAGTGTCACAAAACACCCAAAAACTTTAATTTTACCCCATTTTTACCCTAAAATACCCCATTTTGAGGTCAAAATTGACCATTTTTGAGATATTTTTGTGACACTTTTTTCTGTCACAAAGTGCTCAAAAGTGTCATAAGTGTCACAAAACCTAATTTTTCTCAATTTTTCACCACATATACTTACTCTTCAAGTAGTAGTTCAGTTGATACCACAACTCAATTTTTCGCATATCTCTTCGGAATCCTTCGACAAAGAATGGCCCGCCATATCCATCTCTATCATACTTTCTATCTAAAAATCGCTTCACAATTTCATCGAATCTGTCAATATCAAACGACCAATCATCGAGTGCATCTAGTCCTAAATTTTCAATCATATCCCAAAACCAAATGCTAGTTCTGTCACCTTCGTCAGGGTCGTACATAATATAATTTTCACACCCCATAGCAAGTGCCAGCATCATTTCGAATAGAGAACAAGGGCCCTCCTTTTCACAGAAGAGCCCAGTCTCATCCTCATAGATTCCTCTTAATTGCTCGCCATCAACAGCTCGATTTCCGTCATTTGAAACCGACCAATAGAAGTCCTCAGAATATAATGCGAGTGTCATTTTCTGGTATAAAATACGCCGTTCGTAATCTGGGATAGCTACCTCACATAGCCACTCATAGTAGGTCAATCATACTCCCCGGAGAGCATCGCAAAGTCTCGGTACTGTCGAATTACCTCGTAATCAGCACTTCTTTTTTCATTGCGAATATAAACCACATCGGGTTCAAACTCCCCAATTCTATCCAAGTTTTTCATTCCTACAGTTCCATTTACATCCTCAATTATCTCTTCGGTTTCGGATGCAAGAACCCCATCATCATATAAGAACAGCGTAATTTTATCGAAATAAGGCTCTTCATTCACAAATTTATCAGATGCTGTACTGTCCTTATCGTCCTCTAAAACGTAAGGTCCAGAGGCATCTTGTGATGGTGTAGTATCGAGAATATCAGGATCATCTTCGTCTTTCTCATTCTCATAAGTAATCTCAAGATCCTCATTTTCATCATACCCATTGTGAATATCTTTAGCCTTTGGCGGGTTAGAAAACAGGTTGTACTCAGTTTTATGTGTATTTACATATACGCCATCATAACCGTTTTCTTTAGAAATATTACTATTTGTTATCATTGCCTCTTTTTCTCTCGCATTACGGATTGCCCGATCACGAGGAGATTCATTTTCATTTGCGACACTTTTTTCTGAATTCTTTTCGACGTTATTTTCAGAATTTCTGTCATTTCCGTCATATTTAGCGGCATAAACCTGCTTTACACTGGCGATTTCAGCCTCAATTCGCTGTTCCATGCGTCTATTCATGACAACATAGGTGCCGATGCAGCCACCGATTACACCGCCTACAAAATATAAAATTTTCGAGTCCATACTCCTTGCCTTTCTGTATTAAGTTGTGTTTTTATTACGTTTTGATAACAGGATGTAATCAAAATATCTAATTAAATCATATCCCAAATCGGTCCATCTACATTGAAGTTTAGATGAATGTTCTGCTTGCACAAGTCACTATCTGTCCGATAATCACGAATGAAACCGTCCAAATAACCGAAGTCAATGTAATCATCTCCAGCTCCCTTGATCCAACCACAAACCTGGCCAGCAGGAGTACGCTTCAGACCAAGATGATCCAAGACCTCATTAAGAAAGACATGGCCTCTTGCCTGGAGCAGATCATTAAAGTAATTCTGACTATTTCTAAGAAACATTTCGCTATAATCCGGATTAGCATTCCAAGTCAGAGGGGCAGTATGGCGATTAAAATCGAATTCATAAGGAGATTTACTGCCATTTCCGAACACCATATTATGGCCGTTCTTTGTAACAATTTCCCCATTTTCATCCTCAATTTGAATATCTTTTTCAACTTTTCCGTCAGCCATGAGAACTTTTTCCGCATCTTCGCCAATAAGCTCCTTAACACGCCCTCTATAGCCCGTAAAAGCCTCGTTAAGCGCTCCTAGGGCTGCCGTCGTATTGAGATACCTGTTATTTAAAATGCCGTGAGAAAGCAAAATAAGGGCAATAGAGGCCACTTCCAAACCGACCACAGGAGCCAGTGCACGAGCAACTCTCCATACCATTTTGTTATAGGCACGCCAAGTCATCTGCTTGACTTCCTTAACTTCTTCCTTCGTAGGATTCTCTTTTTTGTCCAGTTCATTACGCTTGGTCTGAATATCATCCAGATCCTTATGGGCATCGTCAATGGCCTCACGAATCTTCTTAGCTCTCATGACGCCAACAACGACAGCGCCAATACCACAAGCAACACCACCAGCAAGAGCCAACTCAGGACTAATCTTGCGGAGTTTCATATATCCCTTAAACATTACAGTTTTCACTGTGCCAAAATTAATAGCGTTCATAAATATAATTCCTTTCTACACAAATTCTTAATTACTCAAGAGCCATGCAGCGTGGGAGATCCACAAAATATCCACGACTCGCATTTCCAATCACACGAGCACCACGCAGATCTGTCCAACCCCACTTATTATCAGTAAACTCAGTTGTCACACCGGCAAGATCATAAAAGTCTGCAACGGTGACCTGCTTGTAGTCACCAAGGATCTCAAGCATGTTATCAAGCACTAATTCAGCCTCTCCACGGCTCTCAAAGCGAATATCATCAAATTCATGAACCCCTCTGGAACGAATGTCACGAGGCATACGCTCGCTTCTAGCGCCAGAGTTAAAATATCCACCATAGTTTACTTTGGAGCCCGTAGAGGAGCCTCCAGAGCGTCTAGGAGGCCTTCTAACAGCCTCTCCGAAGAATATCATGCCGACTGCCGAATTAATCAGATCAGCAATGTTCTCCTTGATAGCCGGGACCAGCACATCATACAGCAAATATGATTTGACGTCCCCAACATTCTCATCTACAAACACGTCAAAGAATCTTCGCCCAATACTTTTCTTAGTCCTGGTCGCCGATCCCTGAACCACCTTCTCAACTTTCTTTGCCACGGCGCTTTCCTTAGCCTCTTGCTCCTCATGGTATTTACGAGAGTTTGGCTTGAAATCCTGGATATCAACTTCTGCCATAATTACATTTCCTCCTTATAAGTTTTTGGCAAAAATTAAAGAGGCTGGGAATTCCCAACCCCTCTCATTATTAACTATGTATTTTTTGCGAATTACATCGCGGTTTAGCACCTAAATGGCATTTCGTCTTTTGGCAATTCATTAGGATGAATCTCATAATCCATCTCAAAATATGTATTGCCATCAGGTTTTTCCACTTTTATGGGAACGAATGTGATCCAAGCTGCTCTGGAGGGACTATAGTCAATCGCCTCCAGGAACATCTCGTCATCCATGCTCCAACCAATAATTTCTCCTAGTTTCGTTTTCTTGCACCCATCGTATAAAGCTAAAATATCATTTAGTTTAACTTTGTAAGTCTGCTGCAGCATCTTATTGGCGGTCAGTTCGGCCCACAGGATTTCTTGCTGAGACGCTCGAAACCACTGCTTTGTATATGGCTCATAGATAGTCATCTTAGTAGATTCCTTAGGCTCCCAAGGAGGACGCTCATCTTCCAATTTCTTTTCGGCAATATCTTTTTTGAGGTCCTCAAGAGCGTCTTCGCCATACTTTTCCTTGATAGCCTCTTTAAGTTCGCCTTCGGATGCTTTGTAAAATGCTACAGCCGCTGCCATGGCACCCTCTTTACTTAGATGCCAGTAGTTTACACCGACAACACAGGCAATAGTGCCGACTCCAACAACTGTCGGTATAATATAATTCTTAAAATGCTTTTTAGTTACTTTTTTCTTAATTTCCTTAATTGGCGTTTCACTATTCTCTGGACGTTTGACTTCCGAGGCAATTTCCATTGTGACTTTTTCAGTTGCCTTATGCGTCAAATATCCAGTAAGTACCACACCTACTGCTGCTATACCAGTGAGGATAGATGGCCCATGCTTTTCAAGAACATTGCCAATCAATTTTAAATTAATTTTCATATATGCTCTCCTTTCTTATGGTCTTGCCAACTTATTTACACTCTTCCTCGATAGTCATCCCGAATATCAATAGTGACACTCGGAGAGTGCTGCATGATTTCATAGATGCAGTTACAGGCGATAATAAAGCTTTGGTCATCAGCTTTTACAGTTTTCAAGTTTTGAATTTCTTTCGCCATGTAATCCGCATCTACGTAAGTTTTCATCTTGGGCATGTCTGTCATTTAAGTTCCTCCGGCGCCTTAAGCTCTTCCAAAAATATCATTACTTGCTTTTCGACTTGCCGCTTGATTATAAAGTCGCTAAGTGCCCCGCTTTCATAGTAAGGCCTAAGCGTGAATACCCGATGAAAGTCAGTAGGCTTGTAATCGAGTCTAACGTCGTATTCAATATAGGATAAGTCATGTGGATCTATTCGGCAGGAGAAGTCATTTGGGTCAAAACCGGCTTTCAAAGCCAGCTCACTCAAAATTGCAAATATAATAGCCGAGATGCTCATTCTTTTTCTTCTAACTCTTTCTTAGGAATATACTTTTTGAATTTGTTCTCATCACCAACGCCAAAGTCCTCGAAGCTCATACCATACTCTTTCATGCGCTCCAGAATAGCGTCAGCCAATTCCCGCTCGTACTTATGATCAACATAGTTAAAGAATCGAATAGCAGACTTCACATGATCAGCATCCGGCAGAGGGAACTTTTTCTGCTCAGGCACACCAAATTTCTTGTCGTCTTCTTTTTCTTCCTTATCGGCATGCTCCACGACTTCGTCAGTATTTTTAGGTTCCTCGTCTTCTTCAATAAGAATCTTCTTCATTTCTTCAAGAATATAATTCACCGTCCGTCTAGTCCTCTTATGGAAACGAATCCAATCCTTATGCTCATCCCACCACTTAAAAATAGTAGTCAGATCATCGGCCCTCCAGCTGAAAGACCACCAGTCACAGATCATCTCGAAAATATAACTGAGCGGCATCTCAATAATCTTCTCGCCATCACCCTTGCTATCATCCGTAAGAACCCAATACTGCCAATGATGCGGATTCCGATGCATATGGATAAGGAAGGCTTTATTGAATTTGTCTACAACAAAGGAAGAACGATTGTCTTTTTTCAGATAAAAGTAGTCGTCATAAGGGAAATACTCTTCTGGGTCAGTCTTAGATGCATCATGATACTGTACAAGTTCCCGAATCTCAAAAATATCAATCGGATCAAACTCTTCCTGATACTGCTCACGAATCCAGCTATCAAAACTCTCTCTATTTAGAAGATTTTCCTCCATCCATGCCCAGCCTTTCTGGACAGCTCCAATATGTTCTTTCAGGTATTCATCATACGCTAAACTCATTTGTTTACCTCCAAAATATAATTAGAAAAAGAAAGAGGGATGCATTAAGCTCCCTCAGTCTTGTTAGCTTCAACAGTTACATCTTTTTCGTCTTTCTTAAGAATATCAATGTATTCCTTTGTCTGGTCAACAACAGCCTGGATCTGATCAAATTGCGTGTCGACAACATCGCTCACAGGTTTATCGATACACATCGCGACAACACAGCTTCCTACGTACGCAGCAACTTTATAGATAATGCTCACGTTTACAGGAACCACTGCAGCCACGATACCTCCGATCATCATCTGAGTGCTCGCCGTCCCAGCAAGTTTGATAAGACCCTTCACTTTATCAATTTTTCTAGCCATATTATTTACTCCTTTCAAGATTCAAATATAATTCCTGTCATTATAGACGGTGTAAAAGTTGCGGGTTATTAGGATTTCTCCCAGCACCAAATAAAGTCGGAAATGGCCTTTGCTGTTTCCCAACAATAGACATTAGGAATTTGCATTTGGTAGAAATTTACTTTTGCCTCAAAGCATGGACTAAATGATCTAACATCATTACTTAATCGTTGACGTATTTTTTCAGGAGAATCTCCCCTTAATTCCATTCTCTTTTGGCATTCATCAAGATCCACCAGAAGACGAATGGCAATTACTCCTTTATTTCCATGATACTTTTGCCTCAGATAATCAACTCCATATGGATCAATCACGTAAATATCATTTTGGTCAATTACTTCAGGAGTGACTCCATAGCGATGCCCATCGTATTCCGTATAGGCGCACATCTCACCAAGAGCATCAAACTCCTCATCAGACACAAAAATATGCCCTTCCTCATTTGGATAACGAGGAGGGCGTGTCGTGTAGGATTCAACAAGATTCAATCCATAATCACGCTCGAGGATTTTAGAAATAGTCGACTTGCCAGATCCAGAAGGCCCGACAATACAGTAAATGTTTTTCATGATCCAAAATACACTCCAAAAATTACACTTAAATATAATGTCTCATAACTGACTCGACCTTTCTGAGCAGCGACTAACTTATTGATTGCATCAGCCTCATCACGAGAGCATCCTTTGGACATAGCCCATTTTCGAAAGGACTTCTTTGTATGCTTAGATTTCAATTTGCATTTTGCAGTAAATTCGACGTCGTCTAAATATAATTGCTTATTAGACCATTTTTCTTCAAGTGGTTCATTTACAGTTTCAATATTTACAGTTTTCAGGCCTTTCCAAGTAACTGATTCGCCAGTATATGTTGACAAAATCAATCCTTCTTGTTCTGAGACTGACTCCCTAATTAGCATTACTTCAGTCCCTCCAAACTCTCTCGAAGCTCCTTAAGCCACTGATTCGTCACAGCAACGCTCATAGTTTGCCTAGTTGTCTGATCTCTCCAGTAAGAAATATCATTATTAAGTCGATTAATTTGGTTTCTATACCAATCATCATCTGAAATGCTTTGGATCTTCTTAATTTCCTTTTCAATATCACAAGTATTTTCTCTAGATATTCCGAGCTGCTCAATAGCAAAATATCTAAGGTTATTGATGCTATCATGCTTAGGCTGCCAAGCTTCAAGCTTCTTAGTCATTTCAGTAAGCCTGGAGTTTTCAAGAGTTAGCTTTTCATGAAATTCCTTCTCAGATTTGATCTTATCCTGTCTCCATTTCTCAGCCTCTCTATGAATGTCATTCTCATCCATCACAAGAAGTTCGGACAATTCCTTCTTGGCTTTTTCGTAAAGATTTTGATAGTAATCATCTTTTTGTCTGGTCTCTGGAATAGGAGTGTCCATCGGCTCATCTCGTATAAAGGCAAGATAGTCAATTTCCCGAGCACATCTCAAAATATAATCCTTCGCCGAGGTCATCTTTCCATCCATAACAGGTTCTGTATACCAAGTGGGCATATGCTAAGTCCTCCTTTAGTCGAAAGATCTATATGCAGGAAGGGATAGCTCCCATGTTTCATCATCAAATGGAATAATATCTCTTGTAGGCCTTACTCCTACAATATCACTTTCTTTCCAGCCAATTTTATTAAATGTAAATTTATTAGGAACCATCGTGTCCGGCCTTAAATCGCATAAGTCTGCTATAGTGACAGTTCCATATGTTTTGGCGAGATCCTGAAGATCCGCAAGTATAATTTCTGCAGCACTACGGCTATCAAATGTAAGCAATTTATTTAGATCTTCTGGCGAAATGTGTCCATCATATTGAATTTTCGGCTTATACCGGTAAGTTGGTTTATGGCCGTTTCTTCTATTTGAATGCATTTCTCCACCATAAAACAAAATATCAAGTTTATTGATCACAAGTTCATGGAAGTAATCTGAATAACTAATTCTATTCGGATTATAAGGTTTATAGGTGTGCACTTTTGTAAGAGTGTACTTATTACTAAGAAAATATCCGACTCCTACCAGCCCAAGTCCTTTCAAGAGATTCATTATTTTGCTCCTTTCTTATACCTTCTGCCTTTAATTTCTCGTGTCCTCATAATCATGTTGCGATAGGTATTATACGTTTTGAATCGTCTATGCTTGCCAGTGCATACGACGATACAATCTTCATCCGCAGCCAATTCATAGCTGTTAGCCGAGCAGATGATGTAAATATCATTTTCCTTGTTCTCGAAGTCTTTGATGATTACTTTAAACAGACTTTCTTTAAGTTCAATAATGTTGTCGATCGAGAATCCAGAATCAACTCCATCGAGCAATACAAAAATATCCTTCCCGGGATTTTTTCTGATAAATTCACCAATTTGATAGGCAAGGCTCTCAAGCCTGACCATGATTTGCTCGCCTTCAGAACAGCTTACCCATGAAAAGAATTCCCTGGCATCAGCATCGCCTTGAATAAGCCTATTATCTCGTTCCAGTCTTTCACGATCGTATTGGAAAAATATAACAGGTTCCCCGACTCCATCTAGCTTCTTTCGGATCTGCTTTAAAAGGGTTGTTTTGCCAGATCCATTGCAGCCAATAAGCACAGTAAGCCCTGTCTCGAATACAAACTTTCCAGTCTTATATAAGTAGACTCCGTGCTCATAAATATCACGGTCAACCCTCATTCTAATGCTCATACGCCTTCACCGCCTCGAGAATATACTCTGCGATCTCCATCTGCCTTTTCTTTTTCTCCATAGTGATCTTTCCGCCATGCGAATTTTCATAGTTGAACTTCATCATCTTGAATCGGGTCTCTGCACTTTCAATTGCTCGCTCACGAATAGTCAGATTTTCATCAAGTTCGTTCATTCTTATCCTCCTCAATTACTTGGAAGTGGTCCACACCAAAAGGATACTTGTTTCTAAATATCACAACTGCTTCAGGCACTTGCTCAAGATGTTCGTCCATTCCATAGCCTCTAGTTTCGCTTTCTACTTTCACGAGTACATCGTATTCAGGTACACCATAAGTTTCAGCAATGAGTTTCTGAATATCTTTTTCATTGAGAGTTACTACACAATGCATCATTCACCCTCCTTCCGAGTAAACCATCCGCACTTAAAATATTGGTATGTATTGACGTCAAAATTCTGGACGTCGTAATCAGGAATTACTTTTCTGCCACAATATAATCTGATAGAAAGCGGATCTTCGGTGATGGTGCGTTTAAGTTCAAAATACTCATCTTTTGGAAATCTATAACCCGTCATCTGCATCCAAGTCGATCCATATGGCATAATTCCTATAAACCTCTCAGGATGCTGATTCGTGGCTCCAAATATAATAGGGCCATCACCGTATTTGACTTCTTTACCGCCTTCTTTAAGATATGCGACATAGTCAAAATCATGAATAATATGGATCTTACGTATTGTTTCATTATTCTTAGCGTTAAATGCAAATCTATCCGCAGAATAAATAATATCGCTTGGGATGATGAGCGCGATCAAATCTAATAAAGTAGACTTCCCAGTTCCTGGTCCGCCAGAAAATATCAAATTAGTTGGTATTTCTTCTAACTTTCCTACAGCTGCAAGTCCAATAATCTCTTCAAGTCTTTCTGCCTGAGGATACCAAAGAACACAATCTACTAAGCTGTTCCAAGCCAAAACAGAATCTGAGTAAGCCATTTTTCTCCTTTCAAAAATAAAGAAGGGTGTAAAAAGTACTCCACACCCTTCTTTGCATTTGCCTTACCAGCAATACTCCTCGATCCTCTTCTCCAGGTTTCCTTCTCCCTGCTCAGCAAGAAGGATGAAGTCAAAGATCTTCTCAGACCAGCCGGCAATAATGTTGGTATGCTTGCCATGGAACTGCTGAGTGCCATAACCATGCAAATCAATGGCGTGGACCCAAATATCATTGTCAGTCATCCGGCGATACTGATCAGCATAGGACTGAATTGTGGACTTTCCGCACCATCCGCCATTGCACTCATTATCTGAGAGAATGATGATGCGGTCGGCTTTGATCTTGCCATCGATCATAGCCTGAAACGGAAGCCTCATGTCAGTGCCGCCAGAAGGATGAGCATAGCGGATAGTGTTCTCAATGAGTCCACCACGTCTGGAGATATCCATTCTCTTAATGGAATGATTGAACGTATACACGATGGAGTCATCGCAGATACGGTTGGCAATCAGACCAAGAAGAACGGAAATATCGCAGCACTTAACATCGGACTTAGAGCTGATGCATGAGCTCATCGAGCCAGAAGTATCCATGGCAATGATAGTTCTACCTGGAATCTTCGGAAGATTCTCAACAGAAATATCAATGGCGTCCTCAAGAGTGTCGAAGACCTTGCTGCTGGCGATTCCATTAAGGCTTCTATAAGCATTGAGGAAACGGAAGGGGAGCTGCTTGGATTTCCGAACTGCCTCAGGATTCCGAATATAATTAAGCGCCTCATCCAGATTGTCCGGACCGGCATTAATAGTATTTCTCAGATTCCGAAGCATAGCCATGTAGCCAACTTTATGGCTGGCGATGAGTTCCTCCCAGACTTCCTTTGTATTGCCTTTAGTGGACAGCTCAGTTTCCCAGGTGTAAGGAGTCTCGAGAGTTCCTTCAAGGCAGTGCTTCCAAAGAGCTTCCTGCTCCTTATTTACTGGCTTAGGTCTGCAGAGGCAAAGCAGGTCTCTCATCTTTACTTCCTTACCAGAGCCCTTGTATTTGGCAAGAGAGTACTCGTCGAGAGTCTGCATGACTTCGCCAATGCCCTTCTTCAGAGAGTTCGGAATAGGCTTGCCAAACTCCGAAATATAAAAAGCCATAATCTCAGTCAGGTCATCGCCTCTGAGACATACGCCTTTTACAGTGGAGCGGACAAAGGGCTTACCCTCAACCTCATGTGCCAAATATCCCGTAAGGACATGAGACACAGAGCGCATGTTGAACTCTCGTCTTGCAAAGACTGCAAGATTGGAGACAAACTGCGGGTCCTCCTTAATGACCTTAGGAATGAGCTCCTTCATTTCCTTGGAGTTGTCTCCATAGAACTTCTTCTCGTTGAAGAAGCTCGTGAGGACCTGAGTAACAAGCTTGGACTTATTACTCATCTTGTACGCTACATGGCCCTCGTGGTTAGTGGTCTTAATGCTCGGGGAAGAATTGAATTTTGCCATTTTCAAGCACCTCCGAAAATATAAATGTTTTAGTGAATGCAGAGAAAATTGGTTACGGACTATAAAGCTCTTTGATCTACCAACTGATCTACTACTCACGTTGAGTAGATTGGATTTGAACCAATGACACAAAAGGTGAAGTAACCGTAACCTACACTGCTGCATAAATATAATTGCCTAGCGTTTCAAGCCCTTTTTAGCGGTGTCTCTGTTTCCGCAATCACGCATTGTCCAATAGGGCTATGGGCTATAGGACTCACTCTATGTCGCCGACAGCATTTCAGCTTCCGCACGCATAGAGGATGGTCGATATTTTTATTCCGCATCATCCACTCTGCGGTAAATATGAATTGCGAGAGCGGAGAAAAGAATTCACAGCTTGTGTTTACCAACTCACAGACAGTCCAATGGACCGCTATAGGATTTGAACCTATGCACTTTTTCATATCGAAGTAACTGTGAATATCACTTCCGCTTGCTCTGCTAAAGATTCTGATTATTGTAGTCTAGAATATATCTATGAACTATTGATTTAAGTTCTTCAAACATTGCCTTATATTTATTTGGATCACAACCAATAAATGAAGTTCTCATGGCGATCCATGTTCCTTTATGGGCTTTAGAAATTTTTGGTTCATAATTTCCAAGAGAAATATCACAAATGGTATACAAGGCATTAGTAACTTTCCAGTTTAATTCAGAAGCGATCTCTGGATAATGAGTAGGATCATCTTCTGACCATTCGTAATTACTTTTTGCGTAGCAGTCATCTTTGAATCTAGAAGCAAGAATAGTTGTTAAATTAGAATTAAGACTGCTTTTGTACAATGCTTCATTTTCTTTTTTCTTTTTAATCTTTGCGATTTTCTTTTCAAGCTCTATAAGTTCTTTGTAACTCAAGTTTTCTAGATTCATAAAGACTCCTTTCAAAATATAATTGCCGAGAAAAGCCATCACAGTATTTTTAGCGCTCTACCAGACTGAGCTACACCCTAATTCGGATGGCAGGATTCGAACCTACAACCTCTCGCTTAGCAGGCGAAGTAACTGCAATGTACACTTCGGCATAAAATATAAAACAAAGAGCAAGACCCTAAACATGATAAAGATTAAAACGGTTTGAGTAGGAGGTTAGAAAGGAGATCAAAAAATGGAAACCAATAATAGAAGGTCAATAAAAATCATTTTTGAAGTAACCGTCTTCTACAATGCATGCTTAGAGCCTTGCCAAACGCGGAGAAATATCATTACGGGCAAATTCTTATTACTGCTCTACCGACTGAGCTACTACTCTCGGCTTACTTACACTTTTCAGCTTCCACGAGTAGATCGGATTTGAACCGATGACAAATAATCCTATATGAAGTAACCGTAATGTGCACTTCCGCATAAATATCATTTAAGGCATACTAAAATGGAGACTACGAAGACCATTTTCATTATAGACAAAGTGCCCAGTCTCCATCCGACGCTTAGCCTCGACAGGATTCCAACCGCAATGCTTACAATTTACCTCACAGTCCACGGCAGGCCATTCCATGATCTCATTGCCACGACGATCCTGACTCTTAGTCCCACAAGGAGCATTCATGAGAGCTTTCGAACGATTATTATTGAGTTCAGACATTAATGCTTACCTCCAGTCATGTACTTCTTTTTCAGCATTGGAATCCCAAGTTCAATTCTTGCTCGATCTTCATCGAGATGGAATCCAACATAGTCGACAAGTACCAGCAGGAACATCATGATTCTAACAAGTTCTTCCCGACTTGCACCTTTCATGGCCGCAAGTCTAAAAAGCTGCTCTGGGCCGTATGTATTAAATTTTCTAGTAATATCATACTTCTGATGCCATGCTTCATCAGTCATAGCATACCGAGTTCTATAATCCCAAGTCTTGAGTTCGGGCCAAATATCATTTCCTTCCTCAAGGAAACTATGCATGAGATCTCTAGTAGCCTTCTCATGCAGCTTTCTCATTTCCTCGGGGGTAATAGTCTTAGCAGTCTTTTCGTTAGCCATTTGCCAATTTCTCCTTTTCTTATTTAAATATAATCATGCCAAGCCGAGCCAGTCGACTACGGTGGCAGGATCTGCTTCAAGCCAGTCCCAGGTTTTAGTCTTTCTATCGAACATCTCCCCATAGACTGCATGGTAACGATTGTCCGAATCAAAATATCCAACCTGGATCGCATGAATTGGTTTTGTCGCTTTATCAGAGGTTCTCCGATTTGCCCAAGGAGCATCAACGGAGAAACACTGAATATAATGAGGGTCTGGATTCTTTTTCAGATTAGAAAACCAGTTCCAATGGTCACTGAATCTGAAGGACTTAGCTGGCTTCCCAAAATAGCTGAGATCTTCAATACTGCCTTTGGGAATCAAATAGCTGGAAATATCAGCATTACAGGACGCAACCACCTCATAGTTTTTGGAAAGGACATCTTTTAAATTATCAAAGAATTCAATGCACTTCTTCACTTTTTCCTCGTTGGTCAAATGATTCATCATGATAAAATCTCCTTTCAAAAATAAAAAGAGACCAGACGTAATAAATATCGAAATCAGCTCATCATGCCCAATACGAAGTATCTGATTTCTGCAATATACGTCTAGTCTCCTAAAAGTAAGAGGCGGAGAATATCGAAAATGGTCTAGTTTCTTTTAACAATTACAAGCAAGTTAATATCGAAGTAACCATCTTCTTCACTTCCGCCTCACTATAGGGGCTGTAATTTTTGCGAATTTATTTATCCTTTTTCTTAAACACATCCATCAACTTCAAGTCTGCCATGATCTGTTCTTCATTAAGCCAATTATTAGCTTGCATGAAAGCCACCATAGAATTAGGTTTGTTAGCTACTTCATGATCTTCGCACCAGTCTAAATATAATTCCTCGATCTGCATTCTTTGAGTAAAGAGAACCATACTCGGACCAGAGTAAAATCCGACATCTTCTGGAAACTTACCATCATAGAGGCCGAAGACAATATGCTCTGCGAGTGCTAAAATATCAGACTTAGAGAAGCAGCAGTTATCGAGCTTCGTTTGATTAAGCGCCGAATCAAGAACCTCCTCCATATTGTCCTGCTGCTTCATGGCTCGGATTGTGTCATCCAAAAGTTCTTCGATAGACTCATACTCGATATCAGTCATGCCTACTTCCCTCACTCATCAAATATGAATAGCCTTTATACTCTTTTGGCCGTTCACCATTTCCTTCATATGCAGAAGTTATTTCATGTTTTACCTCAAGCCACCACGAACTCCTTTTATCTCTACTTGTGGCATTGGTGTAAGCCGTAAACAATCTAGTTAAGCATTCCGGAGAACAAATATGATGTGTTTCACATGAGTCACAAGAATCATTTCCCCAATCGTTATGGCCGGTATATGCCTCATAAAATACGACAGATAAAGAATTTTTTGGAAGTTCGTCAGATTCTTCTAGCGATTTTTTATAAACTTGCCGTCCACAAATATCACAGGTACAGGTTTCTTTAGCGTCTCTTCGAGCCGTTATTTTAATGATGAGGCTCTCTATTTCTTTACTCAAAATATCACTCCTTACTTAAGTTCTTCGTCCGTAGAAGCTCCCCCAACGTCTCCAAGGTTAAGCATGTAGTTGCTATCCTGGCCAAGCACAGTCGTAGGAAGTTTGCCATCCCACTGTTTAATCCAATAGTAGTCAACCAGACCGCCGGTAAGAGACTCGGAGATGCGCTTATTCATCTCTGCTTCCTTCTCGCCAGCATACAGAGCTGCTTCGGCCTGAACTTTTACAACCTCAAGATCTGCATTAGCAGCAATAATAGCCTTATCTGCATCTGCCTGAGCTGCAATCACGGCTCGTTCGGCAGCCGCCTGTTCCTCCATAGTCTTTTGAGCCTGCTCTGTTTCGGCAGTAAGCTTATTCTGAGCTGCAACCTGCTTCGCCTCAACGGCATTGGTGAAAGCATCTGTGAAGTCAATATCCTCGACTGCGAAGCTTACAATTGTGATGCCATAGGAACCAAGGTCATTCCGAGTATTTTCCGCAATCTGCTCAGAAAGAAGTTCACGCTTAGCAATGAGGTTTTCGGCAGTATACTGGGAGAACACAGCCTTTACATTCTCCTGGATGCGAGGGAACATCACGGTTTCATAATAGTTTTCGCCAACAGTTCGATAAAGAGTCTGAGCAGTAGACTGATCGATGCAATAGTTTACGGACATCTTCAGATCTACCTGCTGAATATCACTAGAAAACGCAGAAGTAGCGATCTCAACCTTCTGCGTGCGATTGTCCATCTTAATGACTTTCTGCCAAGGAGCAATAAAGTTTGCACCGGCAGAGATTGTGCGATCCTCTACTCGTCCAAAGGTTGTCAGGATGCCTGTATAACCTGTAGGCACAATTGCTACACAACTTGCAACAAATATAATTACTGCAAGAATGATGCAGATGAGCAGGGGAAGAGTATTAAACTTATAAGGCACGTCATGCTCGGACTCGTTGAACTTACCAAATACGATGCCGATAACAATGCCTGCAATGATCAAAATAATAGGAATAATAATGCCAGCCATAATTTTTCTCCTTTCAAATTATAAACACCTATAATTTCCGTTAAGCCATTTTTCTTTTATTTGGTTCACCATTCTGCTTATAATGGTCTGAGATTTCCCGATATGCATAGCTATTTCTTTTTGAGTATAGCCATACATCTTTTCAAATATGATTTGCTTTTCTTTTTTCGTTAAGCTTTCAAGAAATTCTTTCACTTCTATGCCAGTTGTATTTAGTTGATAAGTTCCAAAAATATCATTTATCCGTTCAATATAGTCTTTTCCATCATCTTCATCATTAAGCGGGGTATTGTAGGAAAATATCAATTCTTCTGGAATTTGATTCCCACCGCTAAGATGCCTCCAGTATTGATAGCATTCATTACGCATAACAAAATAAGTGTATGTGCTGAATGCATACCCTCGATTTGGATCATATGTCTTTGCAGCTTTGCATAATCCAATGGCGAGCAAATCATAGTATTCATTAATGTCAAGATTCATCTTATTGGCGTATGAATATATCAAGTTATGGTTGTCGCTCACCAAATCTTGCTGATCTTTTGAAAGTGCTTCATCCATTATTCATCTTTTCGAGTTCATCGATTTCCACTTGAGAAGTATGGAGCATCACTCCTCAATCTTAGTCAAAAACGGATCTCGGATTTCATCCATAACGCACTCATATGCCATCTTGTAGCAATCCAATTCATCAAATCCAAAGCTACAAACATGCAGGTTTTTAAATATAATTTCTACTGAGTAGCCACAGTCCTTACGTCTCCAACCTGGTTCTGAAACAAAGTGAGGGTCCCGGATTTCACACCCGAGAGCCCTCAACTTCTTTTTGTATCGTTTAGCGATTTTACGCCTCACGAATACCACCATCCTTTCAAAAAAATATAAAAGGGACGTAATTATTTATTACATCCCTTTTACTTTGAGTCAGACAGTTTCTTCCGTCACAGGCTCAGTCGATTCTGTATGGTCAACGAAAGTCACGTCAGTTTCCGTCAGGTTATCACTCGAGCTGGTACTAGAGGCGGAAGTGGACGAATCTGCGCTCATGCCAATTGCTGCCAGGGTAAGTGCTGCTCCAACTGCGAACACCACAATACCACCGACAACTTTCAGGCCGGTGAACACCGCATTCTTCACTTTCTGACCTCTTTCTTCAGCTTTCTTGATTTCCTCTTCGGTCTTTTCTTTCTTCTTAAAAATTGCCATTTTAATTCTCCTTTTCAAGTTAGTAAGACTATCTGTCTCATTATAGTCATTGTAAATTTTGCGAAAATATCATCAGATATAGATGATTGCCACAATTGCAAGCATAAGAAGACCGAGCATTGCATATAGAAACTTCATTAGATACCCCTCCACTTCATATCAGTCTCATCATCATCTACGTCATAATCCAGTCTTTCAGCATCTTCTCCATTACTATCCTCTAGATTCAGATGCCATTTCGGAGATCCGGATCTGGTGAAGCCAATAATATGGCAAGGAGTATCATCGGGGAGCAGCATTACTGTAATCTTCAGTTCAATTGGCGTATTGTACCAACCAATATCCTTTCCGATATGGACATAGGACAGTTCATGCTCAGAGTTTGGATTCTCATGAGATGCTGGCAGATCAAGATAATCTCGGAACGTGTCATAATTCATGGCGGATTTACGCATTCCCCAACGAGTATGAGTCATCTCCATATTCATCTTATCGACAGTCTTCCGAATATAATCCAGATCGCTCCAATAATAGTCATGAATAATCGGATCAAAGCATAGAGTATTGCCATGGCCGGTATTAATAACCGTTGAGTAATCTACCGGATGGGCCTTCACTTCATCTTGGGCCATCTCATCCTTCATCTTCTCATACTCTTTATCACCATACTTCTCTATGAACTTCTTTTCCCACTTCTCGGCCTCTTCCGTCTTGCTTGCCAGAGCTGCTGTTGCGATAGCCGCTTGAGTATACTTAATCTTATATCCGCCAAATATCATCAGCATACCTAGAAGCATCATTACTGCCGGCCAACCAAGATGATAAGCAAGGATCATGGTCTTCTTTTTAAAATAGTCTCCATGAGATAAACTCTCATCTTCTTTCAACTCGTCAAGTTTCTCCTTCATCTTAGGAGTCTCGATGCCAGTCTTAACAGTTGCACCAGCCATCAGTCCAGTTCCAACAATTACTCCAAGAGTTGGGGCAGCTTTAATAAGCCATTTGCCACTAATTTGTAGACCAGTTTTAATTGCCTGAGGTGTCAATTGAATCATAAATATCAATCCTCCTTAGTTTCAGTTTTGTCCTTAACGAACACACCATACCCAAGAACAACGCCAAGGAAACCACCAGCAAGGAACGATGCTGTGACCATAATTCCTCCAGTGGCCATTGCGATTACGTACTTCATTGTTTTATACTCCTTTCAAAAAATATAAGAGGATGCAACCCACTCAAGCGCACCCTCTTCATTATTAGCATTGTATTTGTTGCGAATCAGAGATGGCTAGCAACACTGAATACAAACTTCCCGTATCGATAAACGAGATAGCCTGTAGGAATAAGAGGAAGAGAACCTGCAAATATCACTCCACCCTTAGTCCAGCCATGAGATTTAAGCCACCATGCAAGACGCTCAGCCTGAGGGGTCTCAGTGGCGATTGCAGAAGCTCTAGCGCGATCATTTGTATCCTGTACACGCACAAACTCCTCATTATCCTGGGCCATTAAGACACAATCGGCTTCTTCTTCAGTGCGTTTTGCCTGAATATCAGTAGTGATCCTGCTTTTAGCGTCCTCAAGATCTTTCTCAAGGTCAGTTACTGCCTTAGAAGTCTTCTCGTCAATCCTCCGCTTCTCCTTGGCAATCTTTTCTTCCATGCTGCGGATGGATTCACGCTTCTTTTTCTCAAATTTCTCCTTCTCAGAAGCCAGCTGTGCCTCAAGAGCATTCTTTTTCTCAGTTGCTTTCTTGATGGTCTCATTTTTAGCTTCTTCGGCCGCATGCTTGAGTTTCAGAGCAGTATCGGAGATATTATCGTCAGCAAGCGCGCAAAGCTTCTCCTGAGCTTCCCACTTCTCGGTTGCATCAGCGATCTCTTTATCAAGCCCCTCAACCACATCGTCATAATTAACAGAGGCCTTGAATGCAGAAATCGAGTCCTCCATATCTTGCTCAATAGACAGAAGCTTATCTTCGTATCCGAGATTGGCTTTGAATTCCTGAAGAGCTTTCTCGCCCTCGGAATATAAACGGTTCTTCTTACTTGCAAAGCCACTGGTCTGCTTGTAACTAGCAAGCGCTTCGGCGATGCCCTTCTTTTCACGAGACAGAACGGCCTTTTTTACCTCAATATCATGCTTGGCCTTTATATACTTTTCGATATCCTCGGAAGTATGCTCTGCCACGGCCATGTCGAGAGCCCTCTTAGATTCAAATCTAGAATCTGCATAGTCCCCAACGAGTTTGAATGTCGCGAAGAATCCGAGCATTGCCAATTCGGATACTAATTTCATGTTCATTATTTCGTATCTCCCTTCAAGATAAATATAATTTATTCTTCTGAGTCAAACGCACTATTATAGTCTTTTGGATAAATATGGATTGAAAGACCTTCGTCGGTGAAAGACGATGTACTGAGCGTGCCAAGAGTGTTCGATTTTTCGGAAGAAAGCTTTTTCTCCATGTGGATCTCGTGCCCATTTTCTAATGCTTCTCGCACGACGCTTCGCATGAACTCATAAATATCATTCATTAAGCTGCATCCCTCTCAGTAATTTCTTTTACTATTTCGCTATAGCTATCTGCAGAAAAAAGAAAAGCACCACGGTCATCGAAGACTTCGTAGTGCTCTCCATATTTGCATTTAATTTCGTATTGCTCACCGTTGATGATTCGCTTCACGGATTCTCATCTCCTTCTCCCGAAGCATACAGGTGTAAATAGTCTCAGTGGACCGCATGTTTTTAAATTTTGCAATCTGGTCAGGAGTAGTCCGGATCAGATCGTCGATTGTGTTAACACCATTCTCGGAAAGGAGAAAATATAAATTCTGAGTGATCTTCTCCTCGTTTCGATTTTCAAACTGTACCTTAGCCTTGGCCATGTAATAATCTCGGCTAACGGTGCCCTCTACTTCAGGATAATGCCCGTGATTCGGATAAGGGTTCCTACTCCAGACCGTATCATGCAGGTACTGAATCTTACGTTCCAGATCGGTATAATGATGCACAAGATCGAAGCACCTATAATTGCGGACGTGAATAAACGCCGGATTGTTTTGCTGCTGAGTGAAAATATCATTTCCTTCGGCATTTACCACCTCAAGAATCAGGCCCCTGAGAGGACCACTATTCACTCGAACCAGATCACCATACTCAAGAGTCTCGTATTCTTTTTTAAGCATTACTAGCTCCTTTCAAAGCATCTCACAAAATTCGTCGCAGAGAATTTCCCATTCGTCAAGAGGAATGGCTCCACAATCAAATTTTTCCTCTAAATTATAATAATTTTGCCAAAAATACCTGTCTGTGTGCCAATACTTAAACAACTCATCAAATGGTACATCATCATAATAGTCATGTATCCACTTGCAGAATGAATTGGCGTCTACATTGTATCCTCGATCTACACATTCATCAAATACAAGCTTCGAATATGACTGAAAGTGAGACATTGGATACCTCATAATGTTGTTTACTAAAATATGATTTGGCGTTCCATTTACAGCAATATTCCTGGCGATGCAGCAGCATTCTCGCCATTGTCCCAGAAGCTGTTCCTTTGGCAAGTACTGTATTAACTGTTTATGCCATAGCCTCAAAACTTATCATCGGCTTTCTGCATGTCGCACAAATATGCTTTTGCCATTTATTTACCTCCTACTTCTTTGAATGCGTCACACTTTTGAATGTCTAGCACTCAGCTCGTCGCCTCCGTAACATCAGAATCATCTATACCAAGCTCATGCTTTTTGAAAATATCTTCGGCTTTACAGCTGATCTCAATGAGCCTCTCTTTTGTAAAGTCAAAGAGTTCTTCTACGGATTTCTTATTAGGGTTCACAGAGATATATTGAATAACCTGGTCAATTTCTTTTTCGAGATTCCTATAGGAGAACTTATAGAATCGTTCGCCATTGCCACGACGAATAGCCGGCATGGTCAGGTCGTAGATCATGTTGTACTCTTCGTTTGTTAGCCCAAATTTCTCCTTGATGTCTGCAACTGTCACATTGTAATCCGTAAGATTTGCAAGATAGTCGCTAACCTCGATAATCTTGTCTTGGTCAACTCCGCTCAGAATAGTCATAGCCATTTTCTCCTTTTCAAAAATATAAAAGAGAAGCAATCATTTCTGAAAGCTCCTCTTTCATAATAGGGTTTGCAATTTTTGCGAATTAGACAAATATCCAACTCGGATCAGTTCGCTTTGGATTTCGGTTAGAGTCATCGAGCACGGCAATTCCCATAATTCGCTCAACATTGCCAATTCCATGGTTTTCATATTTAACACCGAAGAATTCGCCTTTGATCCATGTTACGATTTGAAAATCAGGAAGATCAAGGCCTTTTCTTACCGTGTGACCGTTCAAATAGAATCGATCACCAACATGAATATCATAGGCCTCATCCAGATTCCTCGCCTTAGAGTTGTTCTTCTTTTTTGTACTTTTCATACTCTTCGATCCTTTCAAAATAGTAAGTAGGAAGTTGCGCAAAGACCTCAGCTTCAAACCGATCCAAATGCTTTTGCGGATCATCGCAATGCTCAGTCAAAGCATAGGTTTCATTTGCTGTGTGCCTGCAATTTCCACCTTGCATATGGCATCCCGCAGAATTACAGCATAATGGATTCTTCCCAGTGCAAATATAAAAAGTCATGATTCATCCTTCTTAATGTTCGTATTTTCATAGTATTTGTCCATCACTTTGCAATACTCAGTAAAGCAATTTGGGCATACATCGATCATTTCTCGATACTCGTTATTCTTGCCAGGGACAGGAATCAGCCTCCAACCAGGAGCATCTTCTAGGAATATGCCTTTATCTCTAGCCTTCCGAAAATACTCCGTACCGCATCTATCGCATACAATAAGCTGTCCTGGGTAGTTCATTCCGCTTCCTCAAATTTAATAGGTTTATGAGTTCCTTCATTCCAAGGCTGCGAAAGACAGTCGTTGCAAGGATCGTGAGTTTCTTTTACGTCCTTATGCTTGCAATGGCTGCAATAATTATAAAAATATACTTCCTTATCACGAAGTTCATTCATGGTTAGCTATCTCCTTCACTCGGTTAATATATTGTTTTTCTCGTTCGTAGCAGTTCCTATCATTCACTGCCGGAACGTATACTCTGGTCCCGCAAATATCACAATTGGCGACCAGCTCCTCATAAGAAAAAGAGACCTCCCTGACGGAGACCTCCTTTTCTTCAGTATGCATATGATAGGGGACCGATTCATAACAGCAAGTACAGAAAGTCTTCGGTCGAAGCTCCAATCAATTCACCCTCTTTAAAGTCCATCTGTTTCGACCTTCAACTTTGAAATTGAAAGTCGTGTTATTGTCCATGAAAATATCAATTCCACCGTCTTCATGGTTTGCCTGATACTTAACTGCGGCAGGCTCAAGATAAGGGAATAAGGTCTTGAATCTCTCATACATGGTTTTTGCGGTCATTATCTCGCCTCCAGAATCACATTACTTGAGTGAGTCATGTACACAACTCCATCAATTTTGAGCTGGATCATATCACTTTCTTCAAAGTCCCTCCAACTGCTGACTTTGCCTTCGATGCTATTTCCATTTGGCAAGAATATAATTGCGTAGCTAAACTTATAGTCCAGGTCGATAATTTGACGATTATAGCCACATGCAGCAATGCTAAGACAAATCACCATCACAAGAATAATGCAAATGAGTTTCTTCATTTAAATATCATCCCTTTCTGTTTTACGAGGTTCCGCATCCCAGCAAAACCATTCATCTGCTGTAGTCCATTGATAATGAGCCCAGCATGTTCCTTCGGTTTTGCACTCATGTGGATGCCAATTTTCACAATCTCGGCAATAGCATTTGGCGATTGGTTTCCTGTTGAATCTAGTCTTCCTATGAACAAAATAAATAAGCCTCCGGATTAGTTCTTTGAAACCTTTCCAGAGGCTATCGAGTATCGCAAATATAAGTAGTCCAATGGCCACAAATCCAGTTGCCCAAATTATTAGTTGAATCCATTCGGGCCAAGAATAAAAAATCTCCATTAGCTCTCCCTATTTCTATAAGCCCATTCAGCATCGCCAATCAAAATATCGAACTCAAGATTTGATAAAACTTCAAGAAATTCTTCTGGATTCTTATAGAAGATTTCTCCAACCACATCTTCATCAACGCAGTAAATAAGACGGAGTCCTTCCAAATCAGCATAAACTTGCGCTGGAAGTTCTTCGTCCGTAACAGTGCTATACGCAATCGGTACTAAGGTTAAATCTGAGAAATCTGCATGACTGCCAAATTCCTTCATACAGAATTCATCGACTAATTGCCTTGCCTGATCAATATTGTATGCGCTCAAAATATCACTCCTCCTTATCCATAGGCCTCTTATCTCTGAATTTGTGCTTACGATTTCTTTCGCACCATGGACAACTTCCATGATTTCGGCATGATGGATCTATTGCCTTAGATCCTCTGTAAGGCTTTCTTTTTTCCTTACCATGCTCAATGGCTTTGTCTAAACTCATTAGCTCTCTCAAATATCATTCCGTCATGGCTTTCCGGGTTTGCCATCCAATTCTGAAAGCTATTATGGCATCTATCGCAAATCGGTTGCCGATCACCAAATTTGCCAAGATACTCAACAACCTGGATCATATATTTCTTTTCTTCAATAATATGCCCACAACGAGCGCAAATGATCATTTCCATAAATATCACTCCTCCAAAGTAATAATCTCCGAATACGGTAAGCTCTTGATCCAATCACAGAAATCATGCCAACAATCGAGCTTGTGATCCTTACGCTTAGGATAGATGCCGGCCAAAACCTCATAATTCAGCATAACCGTCCGGCGCTGATTATAAGAAGAGGGAAGGAGCTGGATCATCTGCCACCAATAGCGCTTATCTTTGGTTTCGAGGAACATTTGCCTTGATCGATTAAGCATAGCAATCGTGAGGTCCAAAATATCACTTGGCCAGAATCTTCTAAGTTCATTTTCAATTGTAGAAATACCTTCGCCAACGGCAATAATTGGGACTTCCTCAGGTGCTCCATACTCAATTAAATGTTCGTGGCTAAAGTCATCTCTTGTGAATTCCTTGGCATGAATCTTATGCATCGTACTGCAAGAGTTGGCAACAGTCCCGATTTTGTACGTGTCAAACTCCTTCCACCAGTATAACGGCGCGGTAATATCAACCGTCACCACTATCATCCGGCGATATTTGGCGTCAACAGAACCGGCCTTGGCAAGATTCATCATGAGTTTATGGTCGTTTGGACCAAGCTGAAATGCCGTCTTTGCTAGTTCATAATCATTATTAAATTTTTTCCAGTCGAACCATTCAGGATAATCGCGGTCTCCGTCATCGTTATCATATGTATTCTTATTAATATCATGACCGATCTCTTCGAGCGGACAATAAAAAATACTATCCGACTTCTCCCAGCTGTTCATCGGATTTCGCATGCCTCTGATAGCAGCTTCCCAGCCAAGAACCTCAGTATTTTCAAGTTTAATCATTTGCCAATTCTCCTTTCGTCTTCTTCAACATATCTCCATCGTTTTCCGCCGGCCGTTACGCGTCTATACCTTGCACAATCCACAATAGCGCTAACATGAGCGCCAGTATCTATTGCGGCATCTGAGATGGATTCATAGATTTTTCCAGTATCCAGGCATTTGACTTTTACTCCGTGAGCTCCTCTTCTCTTTTTGTATTGGCGACGCATGGAGTCGACATGCTCAGGAATATAAACTCTACCACAAATTCTAATAGCCTCTGGGATTTTGCCTTGCGTGGAATATACTCTTACAGATCCAACATTTGCATGAATCTTCTCGGCAAATTGCTCAAGGGTTATATACCCAATAGGGGAACCGTCATCATTAAATGAGATAGTGAACATTTATTTGCCGTTTCCCCCTTTCAATTCATCAACATCACAAGCCGGAGCAAATATCACTTCTTGGCCACTTTTAGTATTGCCGAATTTAAAACCGCAATTACAGCAATAATGAACGAATTCTACCCAATCTTTTTCAGAAGCTTTGGGATGACGATTGAGCCAGTCTTCTTTTTCGATCATTAAATTCTCCTTTCAATGCGCTCCATAGCATTGTTCAGAATCGAGCAAAGCCAACTCGCTTCGGCTTCAGATTTGCACTTCTGAAGAGGATGCAGGGTAATCCAGCTATTCTCAGAAATATCATACTCAAGGTTATTAATCTGGACTCTAACAACATCCCCAGTTCTGACAAATTCAATCATTAAAAAGATCCTCCTTCTTCTCTTGCCCTAAACTCATATACTGAGATTGTGTCATCCTCTCCTTGCACTCTTCTGTCCGTAGCAGGTCTCCGCAAGCCCCATAGAACACGCAGCTTATGCAGGGTCTTTCTGTAAAGAGCTCTTCGAATCTTTGGTCACTCATGGCAAACAGCCTCCTTCAAATGCATCATCGCAGAGTCCATCCAGGACATATAATCTCTAGTTTTTAGATCGTGCAGAAGCTCATCATCGGAATCATAAGAGACATCTACAAATATCCTGGAATTTTCATCCTCCGGCAAAATTGCAGAGTATCGCACAAAATCTTCATCCAGATCGACATCAACAGAAATATCATACGGTCCCATTTTAGATTCAAGAAGCCTTCTATAATTTCCTTCGCGATCTTCAAAGTAGGTTCTCAAATCCATATAGGACAACCCCGTATTATTATGTAAAAAAATCATAATCTGGTCTTGACACTGGTTAATCATTTCCAGATTCTTCATTTGCATTATCCTCCTTCTTATTTGTCTTTCCGATAAAATATAAACCATCGGCAATTGCGCAAAGCCCCATTCCAATACATGCTGCCAATACACTCATGTACTGCTTAGTAATGAGTCCTCCAACCAAAATGCCAACCATAATAAACCAACTAATGAAGTGCATAATGTTTTTAGTCCTCCTTTAATACCATTTTCCGTCCGTATAAGTGTCTAATAAATCAGATGGTGCAACGCCTACAACTTTACGCATAGCATTTTCAACTGCATTGTGGAGAAGAATATCTCGCTCACGTTTACTCAATTTCTTTTCTTTCGGAGGTAGTTTTCCTTCTTTAGCCGCGATAGCCGTAGGATTGTATTTATGTTGTCCCATCAGAAACCTCCTCTTTCTCACAATATTTCTGTCTTGTCAGCAAAATATAACGTTTAAAGTCATATTCTGGTGTTTTAGGCCTAAGACAGGGAAGCGACGATTCTCCCAGACTAATGAGATCGTCGTCATAATAATGAAGAGCATGTTCATAAGCTCTTCTGTTTCTTTTAGAAGGATTGCTTATATACCGGTCTTTTAGTCTTCTGATCCATCGTCCTTTCATCCAGTTACGAGGGTAAAATATCACTATTCCACCAACTTGCTCTGGAAGACTGAGATTGAGATTCTCAAAATAATCGATTACACCAGAATGAGTGCTGCACAGAACTGTGAATCCTTGCTTGGCTAAGTCCATCGCAACCGTGCAATATCTTGGAACCCAAGCATTTGAATCGAGCGAGTAGCCCATATCATCATGCGAAAAATGACTACTCTCAAGATCCACACAGTTTTTCCATCCGGCTACCGATGACTTACCGACTCCTGGATAGCCACAAATAATAAGGCCTTTCATGAAATCCTCCTTATCTGCAATCCACGACTACTTCATCTTCCGGCAGCAGAACTTCTTCAAGCTTATCCATAATATTGCCTGCCACCTTGGCCATACGAATAGGATCAAAATCGTGATAATACTTGGCAAACGTATTGATCATATCGTTTTGACTATATGCTGCTTCCACCTGATCGAAAATATCCGCAACGGTCTGCTCGGTCAGCATATTACAAAGCTGCATGAGAAGATGCGCATCATTTTCCCTAAGTTTGATTGCAATGATTCTTTCCATTTTGAATTCTCCTCCTTTAAATAAGCCCTAAATTTTTCAGAGTTTCCAAGTCAATAAACCGCTTTAAATAGTCAGCGTATGGCATGAGCATTGCTTTGCAAATAATCTGGATTAGGCGAACTTCTTGGTCAATTTCAAGCCGACGTTGATAACTTGGTCCAGCTTTAAGCTCCTGGTTTAAAGAATCAAGTAAGTTTGCAGCATTCTGAGATAATTGGCCAATGCGATAAAAAGGGATTGCCATGCTTATTCTCCTTTCAAAAAATAAAAAGCCCTTAGCATTTCTGCCAAGAGCTTCTCCTCTGTTTCATTATTAGGGATGTATTTTTTGCGATTAATCTGCATCATCTGAATAGACGCGGGATGTGTCAACTTCTCCGTAAATATCATCATAGTCATCATCCGCATACTCTGCTTCCATGACAATCTCGTCTCCATCCTTATAAACTTCGACAATCATGTCGCCGTCTTCGAAGCTCTCAAGAAATTCTCTAGGCATTCGGTCCACACTCCTTTCATGGATGCCATCATTATAGCACATATGAAACGAAAGTGTAGGATTAATTGTAAATTAAATATAATCTTCCCAGAATTCCTTTGGGATCGGTTTCATTCTAAGTGCCCACATAAGCTTTCTGACGGGGATGATAGGGTAATCCTTATCCGTAGCATGCTCCGAAAAGTATTGCGGGAATTTTGGATGTAGGTAAATATCATTAGCAAGCCATGGATCGATCTTATCCCAATAGACATACTTAGCAGTGAATCTGCGCTGCACAACAATCAGCCCAAGCCCGTCTTGCTCAAATAGTGTGCCAATCTTATACACAGGATGCTCTAAAAATATCACTTCTCCGTAGAGTTGTGTAGTGAGTTCCGGCTTTTCGTAAAAATATTTCATGAGGTAAAAAATATAAGAAGTGTAAAAAAAAAGAGGACGCTTGTAAGGTCCTCTTTATAATAATCCTAGATTCCTTAAAACGTCCTCTCCAACGATAGGTTTGAGTACATCGACATACGGATAAACAGCCATGTTAACAATTTTATTAACCAATTTGGCATCGCGCTCGATCTCCTTAGCTCGCTTTGGGGTAACTCCCGAAGCTAGCTCCTCATGATACTCCTGCAATACATTCATTGCGTTAACAAGAATTTCGCTTACTCTGTTAAGTGGTAATGCCATTTTATACATCTCCTTTCATTACAAGGAATGCAAAATATGCGAAAAAAGAAAGCCCATGTATAAAACACAGGCTTCCAAAAAAAATATCACTTAATCCAGCAAGATGACCCATAAGACAAGATGATCTCAACTGGCAGGTCAGCATTTGCCTGAGTAGCCAGGTCATTAATCAGAAGATCTCCAAGTTTTCCGAGATCATAAGGATGACAGTTGAGAATCATGTTCTGGTAAAGCCCTTCGTTCCAATGCTCAAGAACCTCAATGCCATCCCAAGTAGGTTTCGGCAGGTCATTATTCATGGCCGTCTTAGCCACTGCAAATAGTTTAGGAATATAATCTTTTGCGATGTCGGGAACTTTTCCTTTGAGCAACTTCCATGCCACGATTGATCCAGCAGCAACTGTGATGACTACTCCGCCAATGATGAGTTCTTTTTTGTGGTCCTTTGCAAACTTTTTAATATTCATCTCATAATCCTCCTTTTAATTAATCACAAAGCCAATTTTGCCAACGGGCTTGTTTGAATCATCCTCGTTATTTTCAATCTCTCGACGTTCGCCTTTAGAGTCTTTAGTTTTCTTATCCAGTTGCCTCTTAAGACTTTTAGCTCCCTCAAGTAACACATTGTGAGTAAACACACAAATAGAATATACGCCAATCCAATAAACTACTTTCTGCATAATGTCCTCCTCAAAAAATATAAGAAGCGTAGTCTTTCTTAAAGCCGGCCTCCATTCCGTCTATACGCTTCTACTATAGAGTCTGCAAAACTTGCGAAAAAGAAAGGCCGTGTATTAAGCGGCCAATCCTTTTTCTTGAAGATACTTCGTGATTTTATCTTGCTCGAAATCAAATGACAAAATTACCACGACCGGTGCGGCATTACCAGGATCATACCATCCAGGCTCGTCCTTATAAATTATCCATCTGCGTTCTCCTCTTTTTCCTCCAGGACCGCGTCCAAATATTTTTGTAAGAACCTCGATAGTTTCCTGTAATTTACCAGACCGAATTCTAACAAATTTAGCAAAGAAATCCATTTCAAACCTCCTAAAAGTATTCTTCATTATAAGAGGTGAAAAATATGCGAAAAAAAAGAAAGGAAGTTGCGTAAATTATCAACTTCCAAATCTTTTATTTACCGTATAGAACCAGCTGCCGTTGCTTGGTATGCGCCATAGTCGGCATGAGCCTCTCGGTTTCTACGTTCTGCATGATCTAAATCCGCAAAATATAATTTATTCCAGAACGCATTCGCATAAGCATACTCAACATACTTTTTGCCGAAAATATGCTTCTCATGAATGTATTCCTTTGAAACAATTACTTTATGTGGATTCTCGATTATGTCTCCGCAATACCAGACCTCATCTCCAACTTTAGCATGCACAGGCAATGACCCATCATTAAGTCTATACCGCCTTAAAAGATCTTCATAGTCAATCATTTAGATTGCCTCCTTTCTATTAAAGAAAGTGTTTATCTTGCGAAAAAAAGAAAGGCTCTGTTTAAGAGCCAATCTTTTTAATAATTATCTCATATCCAAGGGATTTCAACTGTGCTCTAAGTTCAATCAGGTCTTTAGGCTCGATAATAGTTAATCTTTCAATAATTAGTTCATTTGAAAGAGTGCCAACCACCTCTTTATCGTCTGGAAACCATTTCAAAAAAGTCTTTTGTTTAGGGATATACTTCCCATTTTTTACTTTTGAAATAATTGCCGGATCTACAGAAATAGCATTGGCCATCGCTCTCAATGAACCATATTTAGAAATTTCATCTTCTACTCGCTTAATAACATATGCATTATAGGTCACAATAAATCTCCTCCTTTCTATTAAAGGAGCTGTATTAATTGCGAAAAAGAATGAGCCCTGTAATAGAGCTCATGCTTCGTAGATAGTAAATATCACATCCACTGGGTATTTTTCTTCTTCACCTTTTACCTGATACGTAAAATGTCTGTGCTCTTCATAGTAGCTTTTGCCCGTAGTCGATCTAGTTCCGAATTCTCGCTTAAGGCTATGTAGATTCTCCGTGATAGTCATTTCGTACTTAGAAGCTATGACCTTTTCATAGTCATAGTCAGCCAAGAGCTCAAATGCTCTAAAAGAATCCTCTGCAACGCCAACGAGATCCGTGAAGATCGGATAATCGCCAAAGTTAAACAATGCCACAACAACAAACGCTCCAGTAATCATGCTTATAATCCTCCAGTTTTGTTTTAGTACTTCTCTACTAAAACACCTGTAAAATATGCGAAAAAAAATAAGGATTGTTAGCTTCGAACTAACGTCTCTCGACCTAAATATCATCGAGCGTTCTACCATTGAACTATTACATGGTCTAGGGAATTTCACCCTTCGCCTGGCATAACCCAGCGATTCCATTCTCCTCATTATAAGGAGTGTAAAATATGCGAAAAAGAAAAAGAGATGTATGGCTTGAACATACAATACCACCTTGCCAAGTGGCGTTTTACCAATTATAACTAATCTCCTTCATTATAAGAACTGTTAAACTTGCGAAAAAGAAAAGCCACTGTTTTATTAGTGGCCTTTCTTTCTGATTCTAATCAGTTTGAGAGCAGCATAAGCATACTCTTTCAGAGTCTTCTTAACGTCACGTCTGATCTGTTTCTTCCTGGCGCTGTCCACCATGCTCATCAGATCCAGGTAAGCCATCATGTCGTCGATAGTCTTGAATCTCTCCTCTTTCGTCATTCCTTCATTGGAGAGAGCCTCAGACATCTCGTCAACTTTAGCCCCCAGGATTTTCATGAATTCGGCAGCCCGCTCCTCGGTCCAAATATCATTCATTGTTTAGTCCTCCTTTAATAGATTTTATGTCTCTCTATTAAAGAGGGTGTTTTATTTGCGATTACTTAGATGCTTTGGGTTTAGAGCTGTCTTTTTTCTTATGAGGAATTGCTGAAGAAACTGCAACTGTGATTAATGCTGCAGGAATAATGATAGGTGATAAAAGAATACCACCAACAATTATTGCTCCAGTTTGCACCTTATCCGTTTTATAAGTATCTCTCGCAGCTTCTTTGCCATATTTAGCAAGTATTTTTTGATCAGCATATTTCTGCCCCTCTTCATGGTACTTGCTAAAATTCTTTGCGTAATTACTGCTAGCGGTTTCATATTCTTCAAGTTCTGCGGCTAGTTTTGAATCTTTATGACTCTTTTGTTCGAGCCTATCGAAGTAATCGCTTTGTGCATCCGCAGATTCCATTTTGTCCAGGCCGTATTTTTTCTCAAAAGAATCGATTATCTGCATATACCCCTGCATCGTTTCATCTTTGCTAAGCAGCGCATTTGTTTTTCGGGTTGCGATTTTAAAACGTTCATCTGAAATCTGTTTGTGCGAGGGTCTATTATCTATCCCAAATTCTCCGTATCTCTTCTTTCCGGCATTTGTAAGAGTGCCATCAGGATTCTGATACCTTCTTACGCCCCATTTTTGGCCTAAAATACCATGATGAGAAAGATCTTTTTCTCTATGCATTTCATACCCGTATAATTCCATTTTGAATTCTCCTAAATAAGATCTTCCTTGCTTAAAGTGTAAACAAGGTCATTTACATATATGCCATAATCACCATATGTAGAGTCGATTACTTTTTTATCGCCATAAGTTTTGACTATCTCATCAGTGACCTTAGAGCAAACATTTACGTAATTTGACACCGCAGAATCTATCGCATCTAATTTCTTTTTAAAATCTGGATACTTACTAGCCGCATCATAATATGCTAAATCCATGGCATCATCCCAGAAAACCTCTTTAGGTGTATCTCCATATTCCTCAAGGAATGCTTTTTCTCCTCCGACGGATTTAATGAATTCTTTTTTAGCCGAATCCAAATATTTATCTGGGTCAGCATCCAGCATGGAATAAGACTCGTCTTGTATTTTTCTTGCTAATTCTTTATCCTCGGCAGAAGACAACTGCGCCTTATTCAATTTTTCTTTAGCATCTAATACACTAGCAATTTGCTCTTTACTAAAATAATTCTTTTTAAAATCCTTTCGAATCTCATTTGCTATTTCAGTATGAGTTTTTCCAGGATTATTCTTTTTAGCTTTATCTATGCCTTTTCGGAATCGTTTTTCTTTTAAGCTTTGTCTCCACCCAGCCTTCTTTTCTGAAGCAGAATGGTCACTAGCATCTAAAGGATATGGAGGACCGTTTTGTTTACCCCATTTCATTCCTAAAATACCATGATGAGAAAGGTCTTTTTCTCTATGTATTTCATATCCGTATAATTCCATTTTAAATTTCTCCAAATAAATTTGTGATTGATTATTGAATTGCTAACTCAAAAAAAGAAAAGGCTCTGTTTTAGAGCCCTCTCTTTTGTTTAGACAAGATCCTTCAATAGCTTCGAAAGATCATCTTTGCTCAATGCCGCCGTTACACTCAACCGGACATTCGCATTTTCACCATCAAACTTCACAGAGATCGGCTCATTAAACGTGATGCCAAGATCGACACCAAGTTTCTTCGCCACGATCTTTCTCACAAGTTTCGTGATGATTCCCTGCACAAATCCAGTCTGAATTTTCACTTCGTCCATTTTAGACTCCTTTCTTATAATGAATTCTTGTCATTATAAGGAATGTAAAACGTGCGAAAAAGAAGCGGAATTGATAAACCGCTTCTTAGTTAATTAGTCTACTATGATTGCTTCCGGAAAATCTCTTCTGAAATCCTCCATTGTTATTCCATACGTGTCAATTATTTCACGCACTTTTGCAATGGAGATTTCTCTCTTATTCTTCGGTTTCTTCATAAACAGCTTATTAACTTTTTGTCTATCAATTTCCGCTTTCTTCTTTTGTTCGAAAGTAATAGTCCCTTTGAGTAAGTCCAGCATCAGTTCATTTGTTTTCTCGAAATCTAAATCTCTAAGTCTAGCAAGTTCTGCTTCGGCATATTTTTTATCGGCAAGACGCTTTTGCTCTTTAACGGCTTGCTTATAATCTACAACTCCAGCAATTAGGCTAGCACAAACAGACCCGATTCCGATTATCAGATTTGCTTTTGCTTGGTAATTCATTATCTATTACATCCCCTTTCATTATAAGAGATGTAAAATATACGAAAAATAAAGAGTCCATGCATAAAGCACAGACTCTTTATCTTTATTTGAGTAATCTCATGCTGGAAAGAATTTTGCCCAAAGGTTCTCCATTTTTCTTTCGTCTCTCGATCTCCAGATACTCATTCGTGGTCGGCTTCCGTTTAAGCTCGTAGTAGCATTTCAGCGACATATCATAGATGAACTTCTCTTTCAAGTTTCTTTCTTCTTTCAGTTGAGCATTTCTACTGACGGCTTTAAACACTTTTTCACCAGTAGCAAGCATCACTGGAACAAGAACAACTATGTATTCTTTATTTTCATCCCAAAATCGCTTAGCTTTTTCAGCTTGATCGGAAAGCCAATTCTGAACTTCCCATTTCTTAATCTTAAGCTTTTCTTTGATTTCTTCCTTTTTCATTATTTATTCCTCCTTCTAAGAGATTTATCTCTCTATAAAAAGAGGTGTAAATGTTGCGAAATATAATTACTTAATATCGGTTTCAGGAATGTCAATAGCGTGAGTATTATTCAGAGCCTCGTCAAATTTTTTGTCGTCATTTAACAGCATTTCTTCCCAGAAATCATATAAATCATACTGGCCATCAGAATCTGAAATGCTAACAAAAAATGCTGATGGATCATCTTTATAATAGTTCTTTCCATATGATACTGAGAAAATATACTTGTGATTATAGACAAAATATGTACGAACCAAATCGTTAGGATGTCTTTTTCGTACGATTTTTAAAGCTTCTTCATATGTAATCATTTATATCCTCCCACAACATATTGCAATGTCTTTTCTGCTTCAGCCTTTATCGATGCGTTTGAAAAATCAATAACCCTAAGTGGCGAATAACGACCAGAACTAATATAGCGAGATATGTCAGTCACGGAGTTAATTTGCGGATCTATTATTGTAACCACGCCGTCCAATGTCTTTTCGTAATTAATATAGTGGCCGTTGGCCCCGGCACGAATATGAATTACTCCAGTTGATCCATTCTTAATAGTCTTAAACATATCATACATGCTTTCTTGTTTTCCGCATTCTCGTATATCTAAGTTATCAAAAATCGAATTAAATACTCTATAGTCTCTTCCATGACCGGCCATTCCGCTTATTTCATCTATCCCATTAAATGGTAATGCTGTGGTATTCATACCAAACATAGAATTAAGAATATAGCTGGTAGTTGTATGAAAACAATTAGCTCTTCCGCCAGCAGTTCCTTTATTCTTTGCATTAATTCTTTTCACCATTTTTAGATCTATATCGTCGATAGATTTACCAATTTTGCCGCTTGCAAATGGATCTTTACCTCCAGTTTGAATATCTACAGCTGATTTACCATTCTTAACATAGTCGCCAATATTATTCAATGCTCCAGATTTATAAAGACCATACCCAATTAATCCAGCCGCAACAACGAAAGCACCGATGACAATTGCTTTCTTTTGCCCTGATGTTAATTTAAGCCTTTTATTATCGCTTTTGTCAAGACTTTTTCTCCACCCAGCCTTCTTTTCAGAAGCAGAATGGTCTTTAGCATCTAGAGGATACGGAGGACCGTTTTGTTTGCCCCACTTTTGGCCTAAAATACCATGATGAGAAAGGTCTTTTTCTCTATGTATTTCATACCCGTATAATTCCATTTTGAATTCTCCTAAGGAAATAGTTTTGCATGCTATTAAAAAAGAAAAGGCTCTGTTTTAGAGCCTTTTCTTTCAGTAGTCCATTAAATTACTCTCGGTTGTAAAGCCTTGATCCAGGCGAGACATTTGCTCGAGAGGATCGTAGTTTCTTCGAGTTTACCAGTCACCACAACCAACACTGCCGTGCCACCAATGGTCAAACCAATTTTCGCGAGCCCGATGATTGCATCCATCTTTGCAGCCTTCAGCTTGTCTTTTGCTTCTTTTTCAGCAAGCTCCTGGCGCTTCTGGTCCTGTTCAATCTTGGCAGCGGTTTCTTTTTCCCGCCGTTCAAGATCCGCTTCTTCCATCTTGCGCTTATGCCTGCTGTCCAAGTCCGCATTGCAAGCCGCAGACTCCTCGTGGAATGCTCTCAGTAGCTCATGGTAATTCTTATTTGCCACGGTGTACGCTTCAGTTGTCGGATCGAGGTTCTTAAGTACCTCCTGAATACGATCTAACTCTTTCAGCATATCTTCCTGATTCATGCCTATTCTATCCCCTTTCATTTAATAGGTTTCTACTATAGAAGGTGTAAAAGTTGCGACACATAAAAAGAGACCTACTTTCGTAAGCCTCTTAAATCATGCTATTAAAATATCACTTGCCATGGACCCCTACGTATGCTAAATGCCTTTTCGTTCACTTAGAATCCAGAAGAACCTGCGATAGGCATCATAATACATGTCTGGTCCACAGGGAATGGCGTATTCGGCTTGTAGCTGTACATAAGGAATGCCTTCAGTGACTGCCTTAAAAATATAAGGTTGCAATACTAATTCGTCCGTAGCAGTTCTTATACATTCTTCAACAAGTTCCATAGCCCTCGACAATTCATATCTTTTAATTGCCAGGTTTTCGCTAGATCTGGAAATATCACTTCCATGGATCTCAGATGGACCATATGCAACCAGCATAGTATTTAACTCGGATAATTTCTTTTTCCACTCCGGATACTGCAGGCAATAGTGCTTGAGCTCATAATACCTATGCTTTGGAATCCAATACTTGCTCCTCTGGCTTAGTTCCGGCTTCAAATCAGGCATCCTGGCCACCTCGCATTCCGCAAATATACTTGAGAGTGTCGCAATTGCATCCAGCCATAGATAAAATCTTGGTGATCACATTAAATGGCGCTTGCTCGAAATACTCGACTTTATTTCTATAGCGCCATAAGCTTGATGTGTTGATTCCCAAAATATCACTTAACTCGGATGTAGTAAGCCTATTTGCTCTCATGTATTCTGTCACGACTGCATCGAACTTGTCCATACGCCGAAGAAGTCTATCGCGCTCTTTAGCCTCCGCCGTTAAATATACTTTTGGCATTTTTACACCCTTTTTCAATATTTTCTTGTCGCGACGATTGGAGATTAACTCTGCTTACGCTAATTGTCAACTGTTCCCATCATATTTCTATTGCAATCTGGCAACAAATATGCTATGCTCGCAATGGTGGAGCAAAAATCTTTAACAAACTTTAGGAGGGATTTTTGTTGAAAATACCGGAACCAAAGCAGCTCCCATCCGGTAGTTGGCGAATCCAGATTCAGGTTAACGGCCAAAAATATAGTATCACAGACAAAGACAAGAAAATTGTCAAACAAAGGGCGAAAGAGATCTATGCCGGCAAAAATGTAGATAAGCATATCCCTATGACAGTAGAGAAGGCAATGGAGGAGTACATAAAACTCAAAACACCAGTTCTCTCACCGTCCACGATTCTAGGCTACACCAGATACAAGGATAACTACCTGAGGCATATTGCAAATATAAATCTTTCGAAGCTCACTCAAGAAGATGTTCAAGCTGCAGTAAACAAAGATGTATTAGCAGGAAAGTCCCCGAAGACAATTCGGAATGCTCATGGTCTACTGAGCGCTGTGCTAGGCCAATTCAGACCAAATTTTCAACTCAGCACGACCCTCCCTCAAAAGCGTCCGTACCAGGTTCATATACCAGAAGAGGAAGAGATCAAAAAGATTTGGGAACTGTCAAAAGGTACAGTCTACGAGCTGCCGATTCTCCTAGGTGCTTGCTGCGGGATGCGTATGTCTGAAATTCGAGGCCTTAAATTCTCAGATCTGGACGGTGACAGAATCCATGTACAGAGAGCATTAGTCAGGGGTACTAGCTCGGATGGAAAGAAGACAAAGTCAGTTGAGAAGCTCACAAAGAGTTATTCTGGAGATCGCTGGATAAAATTACCAGATTTTGTCGTGAAACTCATAGAGAAGCAGCCAAGGAAATCCGAGTACATTTGCCCATATTCTGAGAATGCTATCTACAAAAACTATGTGAAATTCTGTGAGGAGGCCGGGGTTCTTCCAACTAGGTTCCATGACCTGAGGCATTTCGAGGCATCCGAAGCTCACTCAATTGGCGTGCCTGATGAATACCAAATCAAGAGACTCGGGCATAAGACGGATAACATGCTCAAGTCCACATACAGACACACATTGCGGAGTAAAGAGCTTCCATTTGAGGAGCAGATCAATACCCGAATGAGCGAGATTTTTTCAGAATCTTCACACGAAAGTTCACACGAAAAAGAAAAAGCCGTGAAAACATCACGAAAATAGAGCTTTTATTAAGGGGTTCGACTCCCATCATCCGCTCCACCAAGAAGAGGCCCGAGCCAATGCGGTTCAGGCCTCTTTTCCTTTGTTTTCAAGGCTTAGTGGGCTTTCTTGAGTGCAATAAGTTATGCTCATCTGAAAACTAAAATGCACTCAAAAAATCAAAAAGTTCACACGGAAATTCACACGTTTCCATTATCGTCTACGAAGGTAAAGAATAAACATGCTGCCAGCATAAAAATTACTTCCATTTTGAATTTCCTCCAGAATGAAAAATGTAGTCTTGGACTGATTAATATTCGATTGTCGCCACCATCGTCGTGCGATCTCTAGTTACTCTCTTAATCGGACGATAAAGAAAAGACTCATCGAGCTTGAGTTTGATCATGAAGAGCTCTCCTTCAGCGAGAATCTGATCATTTTCCTTAACTACAAAATAGTAAGGATCAGTCTCATCAAAATCGGAAAGCTTGGCGGTCTTGGCACTACCAAGAGTCATGTCTTTTCGAAGCGCGGCGTACATAGATCCCATTTAGGCGATGTCCTCCTTAACCCATTTATTACCTACAAGCTTAATGCCATTTTCGGCAAGAATACCCTCAAGGCGATTGGCCCACTGAGTGAGGGAATCAATCGTGAGATTGGCATACTTAAGATCCTCCTCGAGCTGGGCTTTCTCGGCAAGAAGCTTATTGTTAGGCTCAATCTTGAGCTTGACCAACTTATCCACAGCTTCTGCCTGCTTTCTGTTGGCTTCTTTTAGCTTCTCAATCTCCTCTGTAGTGTTCATTTGATAGAGCCTGTAGTCAAAGGTAAGTTCCCTCATTCTACCTCTACCAAATGGGTCAAAGAATTCAAAGCCTCTATGGTAGTTTTTAAGCTCTTCTTGGGTAAGCATTGTAGTTTCTCCTTTCAAAAATATAAAATTGATGGTGGACCTTCAGGGACTCGAACCCTGGGCCTAAGTATTATGAGTACCTTGCTCTACCGACTGAGCTAAAGGTCCATATGGCTGGGACACGAGGATTTGAACCTACGAATAACGGAGTCAAAGTCCGTTGTGTTACCATTACACCATGCCCCAAAATATAAGGACCTATCATATAGACAGGCCCTTAGCTTGTGATTAGTCGTTGAAATCGGCGACAACGTCGATAACGACCTTGGCAGCCTTGCGACTGATGCCCTTGATCTTGAGCAGGAATGCGACACTCACCATCTCAAAGTCCTGAACAACAAGCTCATCCTTGTCGAACCACTTCTTCAGAACATTGTAGACACGAGTGCCTTCGCTCTTGGTAGCGGCATATTTCTGAAACCGCTCCAGCATGGTCAGTTCTTTCTTTTCAGTCATGATTGTTTTCCTTTCTTTCATTTTGAATTTTTTGGCACAAATCTTAGTTGGTGAATCACGGTTCAACCAATTAACTAAGACTTTGGTGAGGGAGTGCCTTAAGAGGTATTTGTGCACAGCTTTTTTCTCCAGAATGCCGTAGTGCGCAATACTAACATTCTAGATTCCCTCTCTCCCTCTGGAGTCGGAAACGGGATTCGAACCCGCGCTATCTGCTTGGAAGGCAGATGTGCTAGACCGCTGGACACTATTCCGACATAAGTTCTATGGTCATGTTGGTCACAAACCAAGCGCCATTCTTTTTAAATTGCTCTTCTGCAAAAATGCGAGCCTTTCTTTCCGTATTTGCCTTAACAATTACTGTTTCATAGTGGGAGGCATTCATGTTAAGTTCCGCAGTAACTTTCCATCGCTTCATTAGTTGTCTCCTTTCGTAAAAATAAACCAAGATGAATGACTGGATTGCTCCGCGTTCCTCCAAATACATCTAATTCACTTCGAAGATGAATCAAATGCCTAATGGATGCCAGTCTCGTTTAAGGAAGCATCTCATCTTGGCGCTAAGGGTACTTTGGATGCCTTATTTCCTCAGCATCCATGTCTCGAACACCGAAACGTCGAGATTTGAGAGCTTGCATTGGCTAACGGTTGCTCATCTATAGCCGTACTTAGCCTGGTTCCGGACCCAGCTCCTAAGTAAAGAGTTTTGGTAAGCAAAGGCCACCCTTGGACCGTCCAATACTTACCGATCGCATGGCGTTAACGACAAACACCATGCCTAGTTTTAAGTGACCACAGTCGTTATTGCAGCCACTTCTGGTACCGCTGACGGGACTTGAACCCGTACGTCCGAAGACTGCAGATTTTAAGTCTGCTGTGTCTGCCGATTCCACCACAGCGGCAAATATGGTCTGAGTGGGGAGACTCGAACTCCCGGCATCGTGATCCCAAATCACGCATTCTGCCAACTGAATTACACCCAGATCAAATAAAGGACTCAGTTAAGAGTCCTTATCGACAGTGATGGTGATGTGGTAGTCTCCGCCAGCGAATCTCATTCTAAGAAAGTCAAGAATATCACTATCCCAGTCATTCATCTCGATTCGCATAGAGCGGAAATTAGCGAAGACACGAGGCTCTACCGGTTCATCGACTACAGGTTCAGGAGTAATGATCTCGGAAATTGGCTCAGGTGCAGCAAACTTTTCAATCACAGGCTCAGGCACAACTTCTTCTTTTGGCTTATTGGCATCCTCAATGGCGATTATAAGCCTCGCTCGTCCTTCGATAGCAATACTAGATTTACTATTGGGGGCTTTATTAAGATATTGCGTAAGTTCTTTCTTCCTCAGATGCTTAAATAAACCAGTGGGCGTGATATGAAATACTTCCTCGGCAATCGCACTGACCGTGACATTATAGCGATTAATCAAACTGTTAATGTACTTCAGCTGAATATCATCTGGGAATGTCTTGAACTCCTCATAGGTATAGAACTTCTTCATGTCATAACTTACACATTCACCATTCATAGCCATTTTCTCCTTTTTTGTTAAATAATCAGACGGGAACTTGCATCTCTTAGATTTGCTGCCATTTTTCTTGTGAAAAGCGCCCCTGCCAGCGGACTTCTTTTCTTTGATGTCTTGCCTGTAAACATATTCCTCATCGCTGAGCCACATGTTGCTAAGTCCTCCTTATAAATATCAGTCCATTGCTATACCAATAAGCAGCCCAATTGCCACCATCATTACCGTCCATAAGAAAAGGAACATAACTTTGATTGGTATTACCGACTCAAAGAGGATAAAATAGACCATCATGACTAGAGCTGCGATGTAGCACAAAACTAGAAAGACCGTCCATATCTTGTCGTACCACTTTGCCTCCATAAACTCTCCTTTTGCAAATTCCAGGAATTCTTTCATCTTGCCAAGCCCTCCTTAAAAAAATAAAGAGCCTATGACTTTCATAGACTCTTTATCTGCCCGTTTAAAACTGAGTATACTCGATAGAAGAATTGAAACCGATCACCATTAACCTGATAAACTCGATGATCTTTTCTTTCATCTTTCGTATCAACTCCTTTCTTATCCTTCTATTTTACAAAATGTATTTTTTGCGAATTGGATAAGAAAGAAAAATAGAAAGCCCATGTTTTCATAGACTTTCTATTTAGAAGGTCAATAAGCCTTAGAGACGATAATACCGTCTGCCGACTTATCAACTCGATACATCGACCCCTTCCCAAGCCGCTTCAGTGCAGCCTGGCAGGAGCTCTTCATCGATGCGACCGACGCATGGCCGGTTTCGCGGAGACTAATCTCCACGGTCCGCCGACCTTCATCGAACATCTTTGAGAGAGCCCTCTCCCACTTGCATGGGCTGAAACTCATCTTAGTCAAGGGTACTCCGTAGCTGTCAATAATGTTTGCCATTTTATAATACCTCCTAAAAGTTTTTATTATCCTTCTACTATAGGAGGTGTATATTTTGCGATTTAAAGCGAAAAAGAAAAGGCTGTGTATTTTTAACAGCCTTTTACTTCCATTTTGAATTTTTTAGTGCTTATCATTATCATCGTCCGAAGCAACTATGCAAGCATAATCAACGACTAGAATAATAATGATAAGCACTATTAAAGCAGCTTTCATGTTAAGGAATCCTTAAAACTTGGCCAGGTCTAATGAGATCTGAAGTCAAATTATTCACTTTCTTAATTTCTATCCATCTGGAACCGCTGCCAAGTTCTTTTTGGGCAATTCCCCAGAGAGTATCTCCAGATTTTACAGTATAGCTCTTTTTGGAGTTTTCGGTTTCTAAAGAATCCTTAGGATTGCTCTTAGTTTCTGGCTTTTTTGCTCCTGGAAGAGTAAGTACTTGACCGGGTCTAATAACATAAGGAGACTGAATATTGTTTGCTTTAGCAATCTCAAGATAGTTTACACCAAGCCGTTGCCCAATCATCCAAAGATTGTCGCCGGATTTAACAGTATAAGTGCCATCCTCATTAAGAGTATTCTCTTTCGGAGTAGATTGAGCTGGTGTAACTGGGGTTTGGGTTGGAATGCTAGCAGACGTAGAATCAGAATAAACAGGCCGATAAGCACCCATAATTTTGGAAAATGGCTGAGAATTAAGTCTTACTGCATCACTGGAATTGCCTTCAATAGACTTAGCATATCCACCAGCGACACCAGCGCACCAACCAATATGATCAGCTACGCCATCACCATTCCAGTCATATAAAAGAATATCGCCGAGCTGATAGCCCGACGTTACCCATCTATTATGAGTCCTTGCCCAATTCACTACAAATGGGCAATAGGCTGTTTTATTACCAGCACAGAAAGTCATGGCGAGTCCGCATTTACGAAATACCCACCAAATGAAAGCACAGCACCATGCATAGTTATCACCAGATACTTCATGGCCGTAATAATCTGTGTTATACTTAACATTATTACTGCCCATTGGGTTTTCTCTGGTGCCAATTTCGGCATGGAATGCGGCATTAAGTTTAGAAATGTCACTCATAATACATCACCAAACTTCCATTTTGTAGCGCATATAGCAACTCCGGCGGGTGCCATTCCTAATTTGAGGCATTGGGAGTAGATTTCTATTTCTGTCATGTTAGCCTCCGTTAATAGGAATAGCCCATTGTGCTTGTTCTACAAGCGCCAATTCGTCTCGTTAAAACTTGCCGCAGCGTTTTGTTTATTGAAATAACGGTAACCGCTTGTTCTGAAACTGTCCCAGCTACACGATCTGTGACGGATATTCCTGAGTAGTAGTTGTCGTTCTCAAACTTGTCGCATTGGAATGTGGTGTGTTGAAAAGCGCCTATCTTCTCGCAATAGTCAATGTGCTGATGACCGCAGAAATAACCTATGATAGTACCGTTGCAATTGTTTATGGCAGAGATAATGGAAGAGCCGTTTGACTCGTTGGAGTATGTGACATTTGCCATTTTTGTTAAGGTTACATGACCAAAAACGCACAAACTCCACGTGGAGTCGGGCAATGTCACGTTCTGCGTAATCCACGATATCTGGGTACTTGACATCACATATGCACTGCCAGTGTCAGATGTGTTGATAAACATATACCGTGTCTTTTTTGCGGCATCATCAAAATAGTAGTAGTTCTCTGTTGGTGCTCCAACTATATTTGATTTGGATTCCAAAAAGTCATTGTATATGCTTTGCTTCGCTTCTGCCGTGCCGCTCCCGTATGTTTCGTGGTTTCCCATGCAAGCGTAGATTCTGTCAATAGCATCACTTTCTACAAAAGGCTTCACATACTTATCATACTGTGTTTTGCTCCAATTGCTTACGGAATAATCGCCGCCAAGGACAAGCATTTTACAGTTTGTGTTATGGAGCAGATACAATGCAATTGCTTGGGAGTGTTGTTTGTTACCAGAACCATGTGGGTCTGTTATAAATATGATATTCTCCCAATCGTTTGACTGGTTGGCGAGGTCTTGAGCAACGGTAAGCGTAGGCTCTCTAAAATATGAAACGATGTCTTCAATATCAGGGTCTATTTGTTTGCTAAAAACAGCATTGCCGCTCAAATCATAAGCACTCTCAAGGTCATCACCGCGAAAGGAATAAGGAGCGTAAAACTCCATTCCAGAAATGTCATATATCCCCATTTTTGCTGCCTCATGCGTGTGGAACAACACCATTGTTTAAGCAAGATATAAGTGCATCCGTATTAGATGACAAAATAAAGTAATAAGCATCTGCTGGGACAGTTCTTGTATTGCTTGCAGTTCGGGATAACTCTGGAATAGCAGATAGCGGTGTCTTATCTTGTCTAAAAAACCAGTTGCTCTTAACGCCAGCGGTGCCTTCTTGCGGCATTGGTGGAATAACAATCGTACTGGCTCCATTGCAAGGCACATAACCAGTTCTGTCCCATCCGTTATAATTGGCCAACTTACCAGAGTTTGCTATGCAATATTGATTCTCGACGATTGTAATATTCGTATACGCAACGCCATCAGTCCAACCATTCATATCCGATGTCGGTTCATGTTCAGTCACAGTCACATTAAATGTATCCATCTTCCCGCCGTAGGCTACGGTGATGGTGCTTGCCCCCACAGTCAGCGTACCAGATAGCGTGTAATCCGTCACAGTTTCCGTTGTACTGTCAGCATATGTAGCAGTGACCGTCAAGTATTGACGTAAAGTGTTGATGCTACTATTTTCATAAATAACCGCTTGCCCTTGCGTAAACACGGCAGAAATTGAGACGATTGCCGAAGTTGCCGTGACAGTAATAACCAAATTGCCTGTCACATTTGGAATGCTGATAGTGCCGTTATTATAAAACCCTGTCACACTTTGACCTCCCATTGTTGCAGTTGCGGTAGCGCCCTCAAGCGTATAGCCCGAAGAAGCTGTGATAGTTGCCGTATAAGTGCTGCCCTCGGCGATAGATGCAGAATAATTAGATGTAGTGCATCCCGTAAGGTTGTTTGTGATACTGTACATAGTTGCGGGAGTCAGTGCCGTTTCAAGAGCATCATAATATGTCTGCCCATTAGCATTGACCCATGCAACATTCCGAAAGCAAGCTAACAAAGCCTGTTTTGCCTGTGCCGACAATCCACCACTGTCTTGCGGCAGATTCTCCAAGGCATTATAGTCGTATCTTTGGACTTGCCCGTTAATGTTGAATCCTTTTATGCTCATATAATGCTCCTTATGATGACATTCCGTAGATTGACAAAGATGCGCTCGTTATTTTCACAGAACTCGTATACGGGAATATCCTCAAATAGTCAAAAGATGTTTTTGAAGTTGATGTGATTCTGTTTGTGCCAACGGGCTGTGCAAGCGTATAACCGTTGATAGCTTTACTTGCAACAGTCACTTTCGGATAACCAACTATTCTGTACGCCAGATTAAAAGTTGTCCCTTTTGCTGTATACGATGCGGTGTTTGTAGCCAAAGTATCAAATTGGGTATAAAGCCAATCCGAAGCGGATACCGTCACCGTCCCGACAACATACAAAATTGGGTTTGATTTCAGATTCGTTGGTAGAGTCCATCTAATGTCTGATACTTGAGAACTGACAGAAATTGTGTCTAACAACGTAAGCGTTGGTGTCCCTGACTGAACATTTACAACCGCAGAAGCATAGTTTGTTACATCGAATGTACCATTCTCGGTAATTGTTAGGCTTCCTGTCGGCGTAGAACCGCCACTCACATTAACGGTCAGAGAATTGATGAGCGTGGTATCAACTGTTCCATTCTGTGTAACCGTGTCGCTTGTCTGTGCCACAAGAGCGCCGCTTGAAACAACCTTGCCCTCATCCGCAGAAGTGTATCTGTTCGGCACGTTCACCGTCACTTCGGAAAAGCCGCTCATGCCCTCAGTCGAAGCGGTATACGTTCCGTTTGAGACAATCGTGCGTTCGCCAACACCAGGCGTGAACACCTGACTTGTGATGTCCACGCCGCCCATCGTCACGGTAATGTTGCGAATCGCGTTACCAGCCGTTGGGGTCAAGTCCATGAAAAATGAGTTTCCTGCAAGAACCTGTGTATCATCAACGGTGGTAGTAACATTGGTGAGCGTCTTTGTGATGGAGTAGGTGGGGGTTACTGGTTTTGTGTATACTACGGTTATATCATCTTCGCAGTATTTACCCTTGGTATTTACTTTTTTCGTCAAGCTCGATGAGAACTCAGAAATAGCAGAGCCTTTATAACGGATACTTACATCTGCCATTATGTCACACTCCCGTCATATATCGGTAACTGCAAGGTAAACAAAGAAGCCCCAGAAGCATTCTTATAGGTAATCAGACCAGCACTATTGATTGACGCTTGCGTTGGGGCGTTTGTCGCAGTTGTAGCAGTAGTAGCGGTAGTGGCGGTGGTAGCAGAGGTAGCATTTCCAGATAGTGAACCTACAAAATTTGTGGCATATACATTAGCCCACTTCAAAGAAGAAGAGCCTATGTTTACACTATTATTGGAATATGGGTAAAAGCTTGCTCCATTAAGCAACGATAAGTTATAGCTCCCATCCCAACTATACGGATGCTCAAATTCGCTTCCCTTACCTTGATCGCCCCAACGATGAGTTAAAAACCTAACAGAGCATAATCCCAAGGAAGCATTACTTGCACTGTTACTATTCCATGTTAAGGTTAAACGCACACTATCTTGGCAAGTCGCTGTATTTCTTATCCAGATGGGCGTTTGAGTATAATACAGATTTTGAGCGCTCATCATGCTCGTCCAAGTAGAGCCACCGTCACTACTTGTTTCTAATAGAATATCAAAATGAGCAGATGGGTTTTTATAAGTGACACCCAAAACGACCCAAGAAGCCATAGAAGCATAAAACCCGCCCCTAAGCCAAGTCCATCTGGAACCCTTAATTGTAGAAGAAAGCACAGTAGACTCGCCCCACGCTTCTTTATGAGCGAAAAGGTTTTTTTCCAATGTACCCTCTGTCCATGTAGAGCCATCGGTAGATGTATAATATTTTGGCGTAGTTGCTCTGCAAAAAGCCCAAATATCATGCCACAGAAACTTAGGGATGGGGGATTGGATAATTGTTTGCGAATTAGCGGGAACTACCGTACCGCTTGAAGCTGGATAAGTTGAGCCTACGGATAGAGAAGTTGTTCCAGAAAAGGTTTTATTACCAGCAATTGTTTCATTTCCGCTTGTTGCAACTGCACCTACATTGGCGGCGGTAATATTTACATTTCCAGTACGATATGAGCTTTCGGAGTTTCCTTTTACTCCAGTTACACTATTTGCATCCGCACCCCATACGACATCATAATCAGTATTACTATTTTTCTTGAGAACTTGGCCTGTTGTTCCTCCAGACGGCAAGCCAGGAATAACAGCAATCAATCCCGCAAGATCATCTGAGTTCGCCCCTTGTGGCACAGTAACTCCTTTTGCAGCAACGGCATCAAACGAGTCTGACACATTACCAGAGATGCGATTAATTTCGCTTTGAATGCTCATTATAGCACCCCCTTAAATAGCCGCAAGCGCTTCCTCAATATCTCCCGTAAGACTCACAGTACCGCCAGAAGTATACCCACCAGGAACAGTGTAGGAAGTGGTGGTAAGGCCGTCAATGCTTCCGCTAATTGCTCCGTTATTGGTCATAGTACCCGTGATCTGCTTGGCAGTACCATTCACAATGGTATGCGCTTTGACCCCTGCGAGGATGTTTGCCGCCACAGCGGTATCGCCCGTTGTGTCACCGAATTTTGCGGGAATAGCGGCAACAGTTACAGATGACAGGACTTTACCTGTAGATGGGGAAATAGTCTGCGAAGAGGTAGTCGGAGTAGCGCTCTTAGTTTCAGTCGTGATTGACACAGTACCGCTGCCGTTGTGGTAACCAGCGGGGATGGTGTAGCTCTTGGTGGTGGTGTTAAGCGTCTGGGTAACCGCACCACGGTTGACCATAGTGCCTTCGACCTCAGTGCCATCTGCTGCGACAATAGTTTTACCCGCAAGTACATCACCGGCTGCGGCATCGACATTCGTAACATCCTGATATGCCGCAGGAATCGCATTAACAGTTACCTTGCTGAGAACTTTGCCAGCAGTCGGGGTAATGTTTTGAGCAGATTTAGTCGGGGTTGCAGTCTTAGTTTCAAGCGTGATCTGTACTTTGCCAGATCCGTTATGATAACCGGCGGGGACGGTATAAATCTGATTGTTGGTCGAGGCGTCAAGCGTTTTTGACACAGCCCCATTGTTTGGCATTGTGCCGGTTACAGCAACAGCTTTGCTGGAAGTCTCATTATAGCTATGAGCAGTCACACCATCAAGAATATTGGCGGCAATAGCTGTATCGCCAGTAGTATCAGCAAAATTTGTAGGAATAGCCGCTACAGTAACCTTACTAAGTACTTTACCACTTGTAGGAACGATATCTTGACTTGCAGTAGAAGGTGTTGCAGTCTTAGTTTCAAGCGTGATCTGTACTTTGCCAGATCCGTTATGATAACCAGCGGGGACGGTATAACTCTGGTTTCCAGTAGTAGTATCAAGTGTTTTTGATACTGCCCCATTGTTCGGCATCGTACCAGTTACAGCAACAGCCTTATCAGAAGTCTTGTTGTAGCTGTGAGCAGTTTCGCCAATAAGAATGTGGGCAGCAGTCGCAGTATCATCTGTGGTGTCTGCATACACATCATCAATTGCGGAAACGGTGACCTTACTGAACACCTTGCCCGCCGTTGGCGTAAGAACTTGTTCATCTTCGCTTGGAAACACTACTCTTTCTTCAAGTGCAATCTGGACTTTACCAGAACCACTATGGAATCCCTTAGGAACCGTATAACTCTGATTCCCAGTAGTCGCATCAAGCGTTTTGTTAACTGCCCCAACGTTGGTCATAGTGCCAGTCACCGAAGCTCCAGTAGCATCGACAATAACTTTGCCAGCAAGCACATCACCTCCAGTAGCAGTAACGGCAGAGACATTCTGATAAGCTTCTGGAATTGGGTTCACAGTCACATCGGATAAGCCATAATAACCTGCGTCAGGAGTAACACTCTGCTGATTTTTGGTAGGTGTTGCAGTCTTACTCTGTAAAGAATAATTGCCGCCACCAGCTACGCCACTTACGGTGCCACTGCCATTGTGATATCCAGCGGGAATGGTGTATGTGTCACCCTCTCGTACAGTCGCGGATACAGAGCCACGATTGGTAATTCCATCGACAGCAGTAGCAAGCACGTCGAGCTTACTTGTACTTGTGGCCAAGCCTAGCTCGATCATCTTGTCTCGTATAGTATTTCTCGCATCTGTTAAACGCGAAATTTCAGTTGCAGTACTCATTAACTTGTCTCCTTAAATTGTAGCTAATAACGCGTTGATATTACCAATTTCAGTATATACAGCAGCAGCAGTAATTGGCCTAGTATTATCTTTCTCTGCGGAATTAGCAGGAGGAATCCATGCGACATTATAATCACCATTTGAGGTTTTCATAAGTATATCGCCTTCATTTCCTCCAGTAGGCAATGCCTCTGCAGATGAGGCAAGATCTAATTCGGAAGATGTAAGATCACCAACAAGTTCCACACCATTAATGCTTGGCAAATTATTCAATTTGCTGTAATCATTTGTAAGCTCACAAGTTTGTTCATTTGCCCAGCCTAAAGATGTACATTCAATATATTTTACGGAGATTTTATCTTCAGAAGATATGCTCTTCGTAAGAGCAAAAAATCTAAAACTGTTTTCAGAATAGCTATAAAGCTCAAAAATATCACCAAGTTGATTTTGAGCAATAATGTATTTATTATCCTGAAATGCTCTCTGTAATTCAGAATATTCGGTTATAGAAATAGTAGCCCAAAAAACCGAATTAGAAGAGATTGGCTGAATACTATCTTCCCAACCTGATTCGGTACATAGCAAACTAATAATGGAAAATGAATCCAGACCGTCTTCTTTACAAATAGATTGGAATATGAATTTATCGTTTTCTCTTATTGTTAATGCACAAATATAGTCAAGATATCGAACGAGAATCTGTTTTCCACTAGTATATTCAGTCTCTATTCTTTCATATGCAGTTGAGTCATATATTGCCCAAAATAACTCAGAATCTTTTCCAGGAGCCATACTAATGTTTCCCGTTACAGATCCTATAGACGATAACCGACCAGCAACAATCTTCGGCCTTTCAATCGAGCTTTGAATAGTAGAGGATTTAATTAACTCAGCCAAGTTAATCGACCTCCTCCGTTAATTTAAATTTCGCTTTCGATATAAATGTATCAACATCACCATTTGCATACGTGAGCTGAATATCATATACATAACTAGATGGTTGGGGAAGGTTTTTAGTATCTTCTGGCTCAATATGCAAGAGGAGAGTGTCCGTTGGAATATCTTTAATAAAAATGGGGACCTCATCGTTATAGTCATGTTTAATTGCGAATCTCACGGAGTCCCCTTCTTGAGGAACATATGGAGTACCATCATCGTATTCCATCGGAACGTGCACTTTAATAGTATCTCCTCTAGTAGCCACAATTGTGGTACCTGAAACTTTTACGGACATTAGCGGCTACCTCGCTTCTATTTTGAATTTTCTAAATGAATCTATGATTCGTTGAGGAATTATTCAGCAGTCTCCTCAGCACCAGAAAGATTGGCATTAGGATCAATAGTAAGTCTAATACTCTTCTTTGAAGTAATATTGTCAATTACAGTATCGCTAACATTAAAGAGCCACTTTTGCTTTTCGCCCTGGCTGTCCACCATAAGAACGCCATCACTCTCAGCTTCCGGAACACCAAAGACAATGCAAGAAAGAATCGTGTAAACACCAGCAACTGCCGCGACAGACAGAATCTGAAGCCAGTCGAAATCCGTCAGACCCTTTCCGATAGTCAGCATGCCAAGCGCCACCTCAGCTGCGGTCTTAATTGCACGAACGAGGGTCGCAAGAATCCATTCCTTAGTGAGTTTCATAAGTCTTCTCCTTCTTTTAAGAAATCATTCTGTTGAATATGCTTATCATAACGACGACGAATCTCTTTAATTGCCGATGTGATTTCACCATTCTTAATTTTATTAGATTCCACATAGAGCTCGTATTCATCACATTTCTTGATGACAAACCGATATTGCTCTTGCGTATGCCGTTGACCGTTCATACTGGAACTACAAAAATCGAGAATATCTCTTCTAGTATCTTTGAGATCTTTTACTTTTGATTCCGTGATATGGTTATCAAGTTTCTTCTCGACCTCTTTAATACTTTCTTTTAATTCGTCAACTTCTTTTTTTACTCCAGCATTAAGCTTTTTACCCAACCAAGTAAAAATAGTATCCCATGGATTACATTTGATCGGGGTGATCTGGATCAATGTAAGTAGAACAATTAAGAGGAAGCCCCCAATGGAGACTCCCTCTTTTAAGTCTACTAGAGATATAAGATTGTTAAGAGACATGATCGTTTTCTTCCTTTATTCTCTCTAAATCGGTCAAATATTCTTTCCTATCTCTGGCATGTTCTTTGGCAGTCTTGATCCATCCGCATACTCCGCATTCTCCGAAGAGAACTCCGTAAAAGCAAGTGCAGAGAGTATCTGGAATCATGCCATAACGCCAGAATGTAATCAGCATTATCGTCGTGAAGGAAATAAAAAGGAGTGCGAGGATAATGAGCACAAAGTCAAGTGTTTTCATCACAGCATATAATTAATCGCCAATAATAAAGATACTGACAATTTTATCTCCAACCGCTTTTGCATCCGCAGCCTGACCTTGTTGGGTCAAAGTGGCATCAACAAATATTTCAGGTGGAATAGTTGGTTTATTTTCGAGACTATTATAATCATACTTCTGGACTGCGCCATTCTGATCTACAAATCCATGAATAGCCATACATTATTCTCCCTTATAAGTAAAATATAAAAGCCCATTCTCGTCGACATAGAACCCGGTTCTGGCATTTAGATCCAACGTTCCGGTTATAGCCTCGCCATTAGCTGCATGGGCGGTCTCTCCAGACATTAATTTTCCCTTTTTTACGGTGTCGTTTGAAATGTCCATTAAAGTCTGGCCATTAAAAGTGATCTTACTTATTTCCATTTTGAATTTTCCTCTAGCCCCTTAACATGGTCAGTTAATGTGGTCATCAAATTTCCGCACTTATAAAAGTATCGCCCATCATTTCGAGTAAGTGTACGAGAAGTGATGATCGTTTCCAAAATCTCTCCACGTAATCTAAGAATCATGGGCTGATAATATTCAAATTGTTTATCACTATAAAACTCGATCTTATGATTATCGCTATTGCCAGAAAAAGCACCAGTAGCGACCATTAAAGGAGATTCGTTGATATTTGCCTGATAGACATTCCAAGCTCCCTGCGGCCGAACCTCTGGAGGCTCTATGACAATCTGCTTATCGGTTGTAAGATAGTAATCAAGGACTCGATAATAAGTGCCATGTTCTTCGGAATACTCTTCTTGCAAAGGGCCCTCTTTTATTACAGAGCTCTTAATTAAATCCGGTAATTCCAGAGTAATATATTTATTGTCTCCATCTTGCTGATAAGCTCCATCAACACGAATGACGGAATAAAGATTGCACGAATCCGTATCATCAATATCCGAAAGATCATACCATTCAGTAAAATGGTTGCCTGCTTCAGGAGTTCTGTCCCATTCTGGTTCAGCTCTTAAAAGAACCTTAGTATCATCCCATGTACTACCAAGCACTAAGTCAAATCGGTTATTAGTATATTTCACAGATTCTGTTGCTTGCGTTTCTGGCCATTCAATATAGACTCTGGCTTGTAATCTAATTTTGCCTGTGAGTTTCGTATTATGAATATCCTCACGGACCTGGATTAGAAACTTAATGTTATCTCTAGCAGCATCAGTAAGTTCACTCTGAGCTAAAACATTGGACTGGTCATTAAATTCCTGAAGCACAGTAGCCTTTGCACAATAGCTTGCATCATAGGATTCTGATTGAATGATTGAATGCCCATCGCCGAATACAACATAACCAGATTCATAATCGGCGGTCAGGACATCAACTTCCATCGTATTATTTGGTGTATTCTTAAAATTGATAATAACCCCGTCTTTTCGAGCTGTTTCGAAAATATCACTTGGAATAATGTATCCAAACTGATCTGGCTCAATAGTGCACTCAGTTTCATCAGTTGCTGTCACAGTCATATAAGACATTGTGTATTCGGAATCAGGGCAATTGACGCCAAAGTCATTATCAAGAATGTTCTTTATCAAAGTTCCATATGTTTTTGAGCCATCATATAAGACTGCTCTGCTGAATGCATAAATTGGATGCTGAATTGTCAAATCAAGACTATCATCCGATGGGCTGCATTCAGAAATATAATAGACATATTGATTATTTTCTATAGTCCGAGCGTTAATATTAAACTCAAGACCACCGGTAGCCAATGGATTCTCATAAACATTCAACCCACTACCTGAAATATTTAATATGACGCCGCCCTCTTCATCAACTTCAGTAGTAAAAGAGTAGGGGTTATTCTTGTAGCTCGATTTACCATCTCCGATGATCAACCAGCAGCCTACATACTTAGTCATAAGCTGAACTGGATCTTTTTCATAGATAGTAATATGGCCATCTTCTCCATCAGTTAATGAATAGCTGACGGCGTCATACTTAGCGATGGTCTTAAAATCCTTAAAGCTTTTAATGTAACAGATCATAAGAACCTCCGCTCACAAATATAAGTTTTAAGAGTATTGCTGCCAGGAGCCAGCTTTTCGGATGTTAGCTTGATGCTGCACCCAAGCTCCGCCTCTCCTGACATAAATAGAATAAAGATGCCAAGCGCCTGCCTTCATCATATGAATTGTGGCCATGGCTTTTGCTGCGATGCTAATTATAAGATTCTTTCCACTAACTGTGCTTGTTCCGCTTGCTGGATCAAGTTTATGCCCAGCTTTAGCGATAGCTGTCCAAGTAACTTTGTCTGTATCATAGACTATTGCAGTTGCAGCAGTCTGATTAGTTCTCTTTCCGCCGTTAACTCCAGATGAGTCGTCAATGGAATAAGAATAGGAAGATACATTGCCATCGGTTTCGATAGTTAATGTATATGAATTTTTAATTCCACCTAAAGTTAATTCATAAGGAACTTCAGCGTATCCTTCAGCAGGACTGCAAAGAGCATAGATTTTCAAGTTTGAAGTATTGTTCTGCTCGGGGAGGTTAAACCATTCGCTATAAACCGCGTGGAATCCGACTCCTTCTCTAGTCCATCCCCAATAAGTATCTAGAAGTTTCGTTCCAGATGCGTTACTTCCAAGATATACCTTCAAAGTAGCTGTAGGATAAGAACTATATGGTGCATAATAAAAATAGGCTTGGACCTGGATTTTTACTTTTCCGGCAGAGGAAGACTTACCTTGACGGATATAAAGTCGGACATAAATATTGCCGCCTCCACCAGATGCACTTTGTTGGGAAGTCGACCCACCAGAGCCAGAAGTTCCTCCATCAATCGGTATATATTCCGCAGGCATATGCAATCACCTACTTAGTCTGCCTTAAGCAAGAAAATAGTTCCTTCGGGAGCATCTGCAGGAAGTGTGTCTCCATACTGAATTTTCGCGGAAGCAACCGCCTTCCTTACGATTGAAGTTGCTCCAGAAGATCCCAATGCTACCATGCAAATTTCTGCTTCATACAAAGTTCCAGATCCAGTGTTAACATCTTGCTGAACTAAATTCGTAAAAGTAGTTAAAGCATTTGCGTAGTCAACTGCAAAATACACCTGACCGAACTGTTCAGTTGTAGCAGTTTTAGAAAGATCGAGAACCGCTTTAATTCTTGCATAGCCGCTAGTTCCTTCGACAGAAATTGCCTGAGATCCGGTTACTGCAAAAATACCACCAGCCACATTCATTAAACCGCTAGTAATAGTAACGTTGCTACCGCTCGCCGTAATATTACAGCCTTCAATAATTCCATCACTTAATGCTGAGTGGAATCCACCACGAAGTCCTTTTGCAGTTGGTGCCTGGTTATCAAATATAATTCCTTTTATAGCCATTTATTAAATGCTCCTATAATAAAAATACACGAAACCATTCACCTGGCCGCTTAACGACTCGCTATCGGCAATGGTTAAATTACAAACTTCACTTAATGGAGCCTTGAAGAAAGGCTCGCTGGTTAAATCAATATAAGGCAGAAGATCTGTTTCATTGCCAAGAATGTCATATGATTTAATGTAAGAATCCTCGTACATAGTTGACAATTCAATGGTTGATCCGGCTCCGAATGAACGATTAATTGAACACTTTCCATACTCAATTCCGGTTTCTACGCCAACAAGTTTAATTACTGGATTTGAGCACTCGCCTTTAATCGTAATCTTCAAGGCCGGAGGAAGATGGCCAGCAGGATGGATCTCGGAAACATAAGAAGCCGAAGAAGATCCGATCAGCACGTCAGTCGAATCGTTCTCGTCGTCTCCAAAATAGCTTCCCGGAACATTATCAGTGCCAAAAGTAAATGCTGTTATATCTTCACCAATCATAGAAATGGATGCCGGAGTAGGGATATACCATGGACTCAAATACCTTAATCGGAGAGGTATTTCTAAATAGCCTAGTTGATTGATTTCTGTTTTCTGAAAAGACTCAATCTCAACATGGATATAGTAATCTACATCGATTGGCCTATAGATGAAATAGAGCTGCTTTGATTGCATGCACCAATTTATGAAGTCGTTATAGAGTCTATAAGGATCTTTCATAAAATTGAGTTTACCACCGATGACCCGCTGATTATGTTTTTTAGAAACCATTCGGAAGAAACCCTCGCCAATATCGGCGAAGGTATCTCCAAATTCAAGACCGAGACCTTCTGGTTCAGTTAAGAAGATCCCGGTCTCGTTGTTTAATGGAATGCGATTGCCTAACTCATTTTGCATATAAAATAATCTCATAACGAGCCAAGCCTCCTATTAATGCGACCGGCGAAAGCACCATCGTCAAAGTACAAATCGCTTCCATTTTGAATTTCTTTAAGGATAGCGTTGCCGAGAGTAAGAAACTCTTTAATCTGCATCGGCGTAATAGACTGCTGTTGCTGCTCAGGCATGGAAAGGGATGGAGCAGCCAAGCTCATGGAGTAATCGGTAAGTGAACGAAGCTCTCCCATGCCAGATCTAATCTCACTCAAATCTAATACTGGAGTAATTGTCGGATTAGTATCCATTCCAGACTCAATCAACTGAGATAGATTTGAAACAGCAGAAGATACTCCATCCATTGGTGCATTGCCCAGATCTTCGCCAACATGCATTGCTTTGCGAAGCATACTGCTGATGCCAATTACCCAACCTTCACCAAAGAATTCACCAGACCGCATCGCAGCCTTGGAAGGTGAAGCAATCTCCACGGCAGAATCAGCGCCTTCTTTTGCAGAAGTCGACAGGGAAGCACCAGCAGACCTAGCATCTCCAAGTTTTCCGAGGATACCATTGATAAACCCAGAAGCAACAAATCCGCCAGAAGAAACCCAAGATCCTTCGGTGCTGTCCACACCTTCAGATCCGGAATTTCCAAGTTGAGTTCCTGCATCCTGAACTTGAGGGTTAGTCTCCAAAAGTCCTGAAATAAATTCAGTTCCGGCACCAGAACCGGAGCTAAACATCTCAGGGCCAATTCCATCAAGACCAGAAGTGAGAGAAGCTCCAAGAGTAGTTCCAATGCCATCAGCGCCATCCATAGAAGATGTTATACCCTCAATTAAGTTGGAGCCAAGATTTTGTCCACTAGCCTGCACAGTCGGAGCAGCTGCATCAACACCAGATGCTACAGAAGAGGCAGCAGCTTCGCCACCAGCCGATAGATCGGTTTCAGCAACGACAGTATCCAATTCCATTTTAAGCCCTTCAAGACCTGCTGCTAGTTTTCCACCAATACCGGGAATTCCAGCAACAAGTTCTTCAAGAACTTCAAGAAATGTATTAACTATTGATTTACCAAGGTTTAAAACGGCAGCTATAAGCATTGGGCCATTGGAATTCATCGCAACGGCCATTCCATTTATAAAATTGACAATAAGCGCAACGCCAGCCACAGCAAGAGGGCCAATTTGAGCAGATACCGCATTAATTAGACCGACTATAAGTTGAAGTCCGGCACTTGCTATCGCAGGAGCTGCCGATGCTAAAACTTGTAAAACGCCAACAACAAGTGAGCCAATAGCGCTAGCAATGGCGACCGCAGAAGAAGCTATTCCGCCAGCAATAGATGCAATTAGTAAAGCAATTGCGCCAGCTAAAGATGCACCAATCACGCCAATACCAGCAATAAGTGTCGCAAGAGAAGCGACAATTGCAGCAGCACCAGCTGTCATGCCAGCAGCAAGAGAGGTCATGCCAGCACCGAGAAGCATCATACCTGCACCAGCTAAAACAACTGCTAACCCAAATACTGCCAAGCTGCCGGATAAAGCTAAAATCATTGGAGCGATCGGGCCCAAAAGAAGTCCAGCAACACCTATTATTGCAAAAGCAGCAGCGAGGCCAAGCAACGCGGTGACCATGGATAATGGACTAATAGCGCTGAGTACTGAAATAGCGCCAGCAAGAACAAGGATGGACGCGGATGCGACTAATAGTGCTGCAGAAGCGCCTACCGTTCCTTTCATAAAGTTAAGAGCTAATGCAATTTCAAGAAGGGCTGCTCCAATTCCAGCAACTCCTTGTAAAGCGGCTCCTTCACTTAGGCTTCCAATACTGCTTATAACAGAAGAAAGAATTGCTAAAGATGCGGCAACAACCAATATAGAGCCAGCAGAGCCCATCTTTCCTTGGACATTTCCGAGATATGACATAAGAACACCAATGCCAGCCATTAAAGCACCAACAGAAGCCATTCCCTGAACAAGTGCATCAGGGTCCATATTAGCCAGTTCTTGAACAGAATTGACCAACACGCTAATCCCTGCTGCGATTCCAAGCATACCAAGACCTTGAGAAATACCACCAGACCCTTTAGTAATAGCTTCAAATGCTGTTAACGCTCCAATCAAAGCAATTACAGCAACAGTTCCTTGGATCAATTCGCCAGTATCCATACTCCCCAATGACTTCGTAACACCGGCAAGTATGGCAATCGCTGCTGCGATTCCAATAAGTCCAAGAGCACTAGTCTTCATCTTTCCAGAAACCTTAGAAAGAGAAGCTGCCGAAATTGTTAGACCCGCAAGTAAAGCAGATACAGCAGCAAGGCCATGCTCCATCGAAGTCTCGTCAAGACCTGCTATCATTTTTAATGCTCCGGCCATAATGAAAACCGCAGCGGCCATGCCGACAAGGCCTTTAATTCCCTTGCTAGATTTCTTAGAAACTTGAGCTAATGAGGCTGCGGCTATTGTTAGCCCGGCCAGCATTGCAGAAATAGCCGCCAAAGAATGCTCCATAGCAGTCTCATCTATTCCGGAGATCATTCTTAACGCTCCAGCCATAATAAGTACTGCTCCAGCCATAGCAATCATACTTAAAACTGCTTTGGAAGAACCCGCAGAAAAAGCGCCAACATATTTTCCAAGCAAAGCGGTTGCTAAAACTAATTCACCAAGAAGAACGCCGAGACCAAGTAATCCAGTAGCCATGGAAGATGGATCAATGGCACTCAGTATCACAAGAGCTCCAGCAAGCATTAAAAGTGCTGTGGCTATTTTCTTTAGTCCATCAATTTTAATAGAGTTTGTAAAAGTAGAGATTGCATCAGATAAGCCTTCAAAAATATCAGTAATAGGCTCTAGTATTTTACTGACATCAATCCGGCCATCCTTTTTAAAGCTCTTTAAAAAATCATTAACTTTTTTAACTACAGAAGTTAATAATAAAATTAAAGCAGCTCCACCACCAGCACTCAAAGCGGAAGCTGCTTTTTGAAAATCAAAGTTCTTAAAGAAGTTTTTGAAAGCATTTCCAATAGTATTTAATGTTTTGCTTCCAAACTCCTTTAATTTTGCGCCAATGCCAGAAAAATCGGATGCGAAATTCTTAATTTGATCTTTTAATGAAGAGAAAGATGCTCCAAGATTCCTAAGTTTCTCTCCTATTGATGGAATATCTAAGCCAAACTTCTTAGCTTTATCTCTTACAGATGCGAACATATCTCCAAAGCTCTTTAATTTTTTGCCTATGGATGGTAAATCTAAATGAAACTCCTTAAGCTTTCCGTAAACAGTCGTAAAAGCTTTTCCAAGGTTGATTTGAAGATTTGCCAATTTGGCGCTAGTATCAGCAAAAAACTTAGCGGCCTTTGGAGAATTGTTTAATTCTGTAAGAAACCGACCGGCTTTAGCGGCAGCTTGAATTGCCTGACCTCCAAACTTCTTTAAAGCCTCGCCAGTCGGAGCTAAGCCAACAAATACGCTCTTAAAACCTCTTCCAATCAATGACAGACCAGAAGCTACTCCTTTAGAGATGTCTTTAATTATCTGCAGATTCTTTATTGCATTTTTATTGACAATTTCGCTCTCTGCCGTTTTTGTCCAATTTGGATTCTTGACAAGAGTCAATACTTTTTTTGTTGCTGCAAAATTATCTGCAAATTTCTGAGTAAGATTAGAAATAGACTTTGTCATGCCAAGAAGTTTTTCAGAAGTCATTGCTGGAAATACTTCTTTAAATGATTCTTTTACAGAACTGGCAATGCCCTTCAAACCTTCCCATGCATTCGAGATGGCTTTTAAAGCTTCCTTATATCCACCAGCTTCATGCCATTCTTGAAGCATTTCATTACGAGCTTCGGCGCTTCCAGCAAATACTTCAATCATCTCATTGGCGACATTAGTCCATAACTTGCGAGCTTCATCATAATTACCGAAAACGAGTTCCCAAGTTTTAGACCAACCAGTACTCACAGCATCTTTGGTAGCTTCGACAGCGTCATTGAATGTTTTAGCTTCTTGTGCCGCATGGTAAGCATTTAAACCAAATTCAGTCGTCTGATCGGCATACTTAGACAATGTAGCTAACAGTACGTCAGTATCCAGCCAGCCTTCATGAAGAGTCTGATCGAAATTCTTATATGTAATTTCCGTCTTCTTAGCAGATAATGCCAATCCATCCTGCGAAGTTTCCAATTTACCCAATTCAATAGCTGTTTGAATAGCAGTTTCTTTAAACTGCTTTGTGCCCATATTAAGAAGATTTATAGACTTCCAGTCCTGCATCTTCATTGCACCAGCTGAAATCGCCTGAGATAAATTATAAAATGCGGAAGCCGCTTTTGCTGGACCAACACCAGCCGTGGCTGCCCAGTTAGCAATGCCCTCCATTGCATCTTCGGCAATATTTAAATCTACACCGGCAGAAGTAAATTTACCAATGCTACTAACCATATCAGTAAAGTTGTAGCTAGTTTCATCAGTATAAACATTTAACTTATCAAGTACCTTGGACACATCGTCTATAGATTTGCCAGTTGCGTTCATGATCGTCTGAACAGCTTCAGTCTTTTGAGCATATTTACTAAAGCCAGCCCCAATTTGGTCAACAGAAAGCGACTTAATCGCTGAAGCAGCTCGAGAACCTAAACGAATAAAACCGTCAGTAAGACGGCGAAGAACTTGATCACCCATGATGCCAAGCGCCGAAAATCGACTTACTACAGTATCAAGTCCCGAAATAGCACCGCTAACACTAAAGCCAGAGAAAGCAGTGCCGATTGATTGCAAATTATCACTTGCACTTTTTAAATTTAGTGCAGATTTTAATCTATCTAAAGTACCAAGAGATTTGCTAACGCCTTGTTCAAACTGGGCATTATCAAATCGCATTTCTACTATGCGTTCGTCAACTGATGGGCTCATGCGTTAGAAATCTCCTTCCATACAGATTCTGCTATTTCATCGAAAACGGGCTGGACTGCTGGGGGAATGTAATTTCTTCCCTGAACATAACCCCCAGTCCCAGTACCATGCCCATATTGTAAAATAATTGCTATATTGACACCCTTGTTAACGTTCGAATTTGTCCATGCAATCGATGCTCCACCACTTCCACTTTCAACTGTAAAATCCCAGGAGTTTGCAGTGCGGCCAGAGCCAACTGGAGTAGCAGCGGCTAATGCATCGACCCCAATTCGTCCATACTGGCTTAAAATGGAATCGATTTTCAGTTTTCGAGCAAATCCTAAAAACTTTGTGGTTTTGTTAAAATTTCCTCTATGGACAAATCTAATCATATAAGCTCATCCTTTAGTATGCATTGATCTGCGCCTGCTTGCATTTAAGGCTCTTTGCTGGGCCATAATGTCCTTTTTCGACATCTTACGAGGCTGTTTGTTCTTTTCATTGCATACTTGAATTAATGTAATAAGTCTATTTAAATGCCATTTCTGGCACTCCATCGGAATATTGTATGCAGTCATAAGGTAATAAAAAATCTCAGCTGTAAAAATCTCCCGATTTGGTCTTGCGTGCGGATCTTGCCGAATAACAGTCGCGGTCATTGGATCATGAATATATGCATCTATTTCTTTAAGATTCTCTTGAGATAGACGCTTATACACATTAGGATCACTAACTTTTCCAACTGTCATGCAGCGGATATAGTCTAATGATTCCTCGGTAGTTAATGACTTAGCCTGTAAAAACGGCTTCTTCCATTTTGATTCCCATTTGGAAAGAGAAAGCAATGAATGCTCTAAACTAAGCTCCGTTGCCGGAACGGTGAAAAACATTTGAGTTTTTCGATCATACAGCTCTTGCTCTGGAATGGAAATCGTAAGCATTGTTAATCAATCTGTGGGATAATCCCATTTACGAACTCAGCAGCCTTCTTGTCATCAGTAGCAAGCTCCATAAAGATCTTGTTATATGCCGGCGTCTGAGAAAAAGCCTTAGAGAGTTCTTCACTTTTAATAAACCGACGACCATCATCAGACTTCTCGCCATAAGCATCGAGTACAAGCTTCTTAAACAAGCGAATAATCTCTGCCTGATTGTCGGCTTTTACAATTTTCTCGATGTATGCTTTCAGTCCACCATCGACAGACACATACATCTCAGCAATTTCGGATTCATTGAAATCAAAATAGAAATCTTCTTCGCGATTATTGCCATTGTAATCAACATACTTAATAGTCTTTTTAATCATATCCATTTTCTCCTTTCAAAAAAAAGAAAAGGGATGCCAGCCTAACTGAATACATCCCTTACAATTAATAAATATTAAGTCTAACTCAGCATTCCAATGACTTGGTCCGGTGTAGGCAAATGGGCCGTGCCTTCGCCAGTTTCAGGGCCATACAGAGCGTCTTCTAAAGTCTTCAGCTTCGTGGAATCAACTTTAGTAGAGTCAATAGTAATGCAGGCCGTGGGCTTATGGCCCGTCACATTGACTGGTGTAGTGGTAAACTCCCAACTAAAGGTGATGGCCTCGGGGGAGTCATTGATGGTCTGATAAGCGCGCTCAGACGGAGAAGCAGTAGCGTTATAAATCAGATGCAGCTTATAGCCATGATCGTCACGCTCAGTGTCATTACCAAGCACGGTACGATAGCAAAGGCCAAACGGAGTACGAGGCTGCTGGCCAATAGTCACACCGGTAACGACAGAAGCAGATCCATCGCAGGGGGCCCACTCATCAGGATAGGTGTAAGCTTCAATAGTACCACCAAACTCTTCGGCAGCACGAAGCTCAAGGTACTTAATATCATCCGCATACAGAGGATTAGCATCAGCGCCAGAAGGAGACTCAGTCACGGCCGTAAGACCATTCCAAGCAACACCATTGGGATAATTGCCACCCGCAGCCTGAGGATAAAGAACGCCCATGCGAACACCAGTTTCATAAAAATGTTCGCCGGTTGCATCCCAAACAAGTCTACTCATTGGGAAATTCCTCCATTAATAGTAAATTCGAAATACATCATGATGAAGATTATTTGTCGTAAATGATCTAGAATGCCGAATACGATCAAAAGACCTTAACAGCATATCAGACAACTCTGAATCTGGATCACGATGTATATAAGTTAAGTCGTATCCAACAAAGCCTCGATACTGAGAGTCATCAGCTCTGATGTCATTTCTGTCAGCAATGTTGTATACAAAGCAATCGTATTGAAGTTTTACCGACTCTGGGGGCTGGAAATAAACATTTCTAGATCCAAGAATTGAACATAACTCTTCATGGAGTTGCAAGCGTCTCGCCATTATAAACACCCCCAATTGTCAGAATAAGTCGAGGGTACTGCACGTCTACTGCTGAGACTTTCCAAGCAGTACCCATCCACTTAACATATTTAATTGTGTGGAAGTGATTCATAGCGTATGGATCAGAGATGATAGAAATGTTGTTAGACACGTCAATGTTGTCATTGATACTTTCGCCATTCGAAGACTTCTTATAGTTTTTAAGAACATCTCCAAAGTAGTTTCTTTCAACTATTTGATCCGTCCAAACTCCAGGAGAAGTTTCTTCGGTTACCCCATACCCAATAGGGCCATAGAATTTGTTAGCCAACGAGAATCACTTCCATTTTGATTTTATCAGCCGTTGTCGCTGTCGCTGTTACCGGTAACCTCTTCCTCAATAACGATGAAGGAGTAGATGCGGGTGGTGGCGCCAGACATACGAGTCTCAATCAGGCTCTTCTCCTGGTTGAAGTCAATGTCGAAATCGGTGAAGTGGGTGATCTCGCCACCCTTGGTGGAACCAACAGAGTAGTCATTCAGGTTACCGATGATGGCGAGCAGCTTGTAGGTATGGCCATTAACGGTACGGGTCTTGTTGGCAAACTCAGGGACATTGTAAATGTTGTTAACATCCAGAGCAGTGGCCAGCTCATTCTTATTAGCGTACAGACGACGACCATTCAGATCCTTAGCAAGCATCATCTTATTGAAGAACTGCTGCTGGCAGAACATATCGGCAGCACCAGTGCCACGGTAATCGATCTTGGCATCCAGCATGGCCTCTTCCATCGCCTGAGCATACAGGTAGGAATCGCCAAAGTTGGCAGCGGTATTGGTGCCATTGGGGGTGCCAGTGATGTCAAGGGTCTTGTAAATGGTGAACAGATTCTGGTCGCCCCAGATAGGACGAACGTGATCCGCGCTGATCTTGTCAGAAGCAGCATCATCGCGGCCATCGCCAATCAGAATGGCACGGGCAATCTCGGTCTCCAGCTGCTGGCGATCGATCTTGTACTGGTACGCGACGTAATCGAAATCGGTGATGTCGACAATATCATCACGATTCAGAGCACTCTTAACATAAATGGTCTGAGGATCAGTAGCACGCTTGGCAACGGCATACTGTCCGGCCAGCACCTTCTCCTTGCCCTTCTTGTAGCCGCGAGCACGAATCTCCTCGATACCACGGACATCAACCTGGGAAGTACGAATACGGCTATAGGGGCTCTTGTGAACCTTATTCAGAACCGCAGTAACCCAGCCAAGATCATTAGTCACAAGCTCGGGAGCACCAGGACGAACATCTCTATACTCAGGGAACAGGGCCTCAACACCAGTACCAGGAGTAACAGGATAGGAATCAAAGCCGCTCACAGCCTTAGGATCGCCATCGGCATGGGCCAGCTCATTGGCTTCGGCAAAGTCCATAAAGGCCTGCCGGAAACTACCACCCTTCTTGGCGGCAGCAAGAATGGACTCCTCATCGGAGTGGGACAGATAGGCCGCATCGGAAGCGGTCTGAGCGTCAAAAACATTGTGCTTCATAATATCTTCTCCTTCGAAGTCGGAATGCTCGACTTCATCATTTTTCTTTTTAGCGTCTTCAATAGCCTGGCCGATCATAAAATATACGACCTGCTTCTGCTCTTCAGTGAATTCGTCAAATACATCCTTGACAGTCTTTTCGCCTTTTCCTTCAGGCGCTTCACCATCGTCGTCGGCGTGCTTCACTTCGGTGTCTTCAGTGCCTTCTTCATCATCGTCATCTTTCTTGCCCTTAGCATCTTCCAGAGCCTGACCGATCATAAAGTAAACAACCTGCTTTTGCTCTTCAGTAAACTCGTCAAATACATCCTTGACAGTCTTTTCCTTCTTCTCGTTATCCACTTCAGTCTTCTCCTTACCTTCTGCTTCTTTTTCATCCTCGGCAGAATCTTCAGAATCAGCATGGCCGAGAACAAGACCTTCCTCGTCGTTAAAAATCGTAGCTTCACTATTAAGCTCCTCGCTAGTCCCATCGGAGTGGGCCATTACAGGAAACTCAATATATGCGCCAGGATTCGCACCGGCGAGAACTAAACTAACTTCCTTAATAGCTCCGTGAAGAACATCTCCACCGTGCTGCTTAAGCTGATTAGCATAAATAGATAATGCAGTCACATCGCCATGCTGAACAAGAGCCTTGGCATGCTGCCCCCAAGCAGTGTCATTAAACGTGCAGTAGGCATACACGCCTTCATCTCTATTTTCGAGAAGCGCATGTCCGAGAACATTAGTCGGATCGTCATGCCTATGCTGCCAAACCAGGGGGACAGTCTGACCATCATCATCCTTAAAGGCATCCTTACGGATAGTGCGGCCATCAGAGCAACGTAAATCGTTTTTAGTTGCCCAACCGCAAAAGTCAAACTTAGAACCCATTTTAAATTGTCTCCTCCATTTCTTCAGGATTTATGTCCGGATCATTTGATGGCGTCTTCGGAGATGTGTCATCAGAAACCGGATTAATATTCTTATTCTTAAGTTTATCCGCTTCAGGATCATCGCTAGGTTTCATTCCCATAAAGGTTCGAATCTCATTTGAAGATACGATTGCATTCTGAGTAAGAATGCCGGCAACATTAGCAAACGATGAAAGCGGAACAAATTTAAAGTAATCCTGGAAGAAAGAAATAGACTGCCCCTGAGTTCGGGCAGCCTTAGTTAAAAATTTACGCCGCATCTCTTCTGCAAAGGCAGTTAAGATTACAGCGACTACTCTTTGGTTGTAATTACGCATTGTCTCTTCATTAGCAGTTCCATTTAAGATCTCATTCGTAATCCCTAACTGGCCCATTAGTGTCTCAGTAAGATACTGAATTTGATTCATTAAATTGTTTTCTACCGGACGATTTAACTGCGTAATTCTTTCGGTACCATCTGTGTAAGCGATACCATATTTAGAACCAGCGAGCTGCATCTCAATATCTTTACGGCGAGCTTCAGCCTGCTGTTTTCTAGCTTCTGTCTTAATGACATAAGGTAACTGAATGATCAAATCCAACTTTCCAGCACTACTCTGTTCGTCAATTGCATCAAGCAAATTAAGCTTTCGAATAAGCCTCTGAAGAGTTGAGTTTGGTTCATTCATAATTGAATAGAATGGATTCTCGACAATGGCGACCATTTTCTTAGGCAAAATAATTTCTCGCCTCTGACCGGTCCTCTCATCGTAGACTTCGACCCTTACATGCTTAGGCATCCATTCTTTAATTTTTCCAGTCCGCATTGACAAAATATCATATGAGTTTGAATCATAAGGGTTAATCGTTGTGTCAATAGGGACTAAAGCTACAACACCCTCGTCAAACATCGACATGACTGCGTCCTGGATCATAGATCGACCAACCTGATCAATATTGGCCTCAATGGACAAACAATTATTAAGTCCGGACTTAATTGTTTCAACGTATCGACCATCCTTATCAAGACGAACATGACGAATATCAACAGACGCCACATCAACTGAGATATGGTTGAAGATCGCATTGATTATCGAGCGTTCATTTCCAAAAGATGATCTTCGTTTACTCAAATTATAAGATGAACCATAATAATATGTTTCGGTACGAGGCGGGGTAGGGTCTTTATTGTTAAAGGCGTTCCATGCATGCTGGAGCCTATCAGTAAAACTAGGCATGAAAGCCCCTCACTTTACTTATTACTTTGTGTATTTTTTCATAAGTGAAATATCTGCGGAAGACCTGATAGCTGCTGCGGCAAATTCATGTCCTCTATCAAGCGCCTTTTGCTCTGCTTGCGATAAAGCATCATATTTAGCAATTTCAGCGGCAGTTTTACTCCATTTCTGGCCATTCATTGCACCAAGAAACGCCAATGCAGCAGCTTGCTTCTTTCTCCCTAAAGAATATGTATCGCCTTTAGTTTTTTGATACCTACGAGCGAAAGTTTTCTTACTTCCATGGTATTTTCCAGCAAATTCAGCATCCGTAAGCCTATGATAATCTTCGGCTACTCTTCTAGTTGCAGAATTTTTAGCGATACTAACATCGACTTTTGCCTTTTCTCGCTCAAGTTTAGCTTCTTTTTTATCGGCTTTAGCTTTATCTGCCGCTTCTGCTTTCTTAAGTTGCTGGTTCTTAGCAGCAGCGTTCATTGACGCCAAAGTTTTATTTCCTAAACGATTATAGGTTCGCTCATTAATGTCATAAACTTTTGCTAATGCTCGATGAGCAGTGCCGCCGACAGAACCTCCACCATTGTAACGTTTCTCGCCAGCAGCTTTTAAAGAACCATCTTCATTCTGAAAACGTCTTACACCCCACTTTTGGCCTTTGATTCCATGATGCATAAGATCGGAATCTCTTTGAATCTCGTATCCATATAAATTCATATTGTTCACCAACTTTACTCAAATGTGTCTCGATTAGACTTATATGCCACATATGCATCCAGCATGGCCGCCACATTATCAATCTTATCTTGGCGACGCTTTTTTAATAATTTCCTATTGCCATTTGTGTCTTCAAGAGTTATGCAATTACCCATCGTGAAAGTCATCAAATCCTGATCAAAAATCAGCATCCGCTGCTCAGCATATGTTTTCAATTCACCGAGAGGGACTGACTCCGTTTTAGATCCCTGAATAACTTTCTCAATACCAAATGGCCCATTCTCTCTTTCCCAACGCTCGACAAATTCTTTGGCATTATACGGGTCAAAGCCGAAGCATCGAACGTCATAACCTGTTTCAGTAATATACTGATCCAAATCTTCATAAACGGCCATCATGTCAAGAACTGTGCAGTCAAGCACAATTAAACTTCCTTCGTTGATGAAGTCGTTATACTTAATACGCATGGCAACTGGTAACTTATTAAGCGTTATGGACGAAATGTAACTTCGAACCTTAACGCCAAAGCCACCATTCTTAAGCGGAAATAGAAATGTAAAGGCACAGAAGTCGTCTCCTTGAGAAAGGTCTGCGCCCAATGCACAAGGCATTGACCAGAAGTCTCTTCTTCGATGCGGAAGAGTCTCCTCATATGTAAAGAAGTACGTATAGCCTTCCATGGGGAGATTAAACCGCTTTGCCAAAATATCATTTCTAGCCGCTGGAACTTTCTCAGCTCTCTCTACGTCACGCTGATAGGTCTCATAAGTAACAGTTCGACCAAGATTAGGATTAGCCTTAAGCCACATTGCAGGATCTGCAACTTCCTTAATATCATCCAGCTTGTAATACCAAATCGACACATTAGGAGCGATGTACTCACCCTTAAGAATTGACATCAATTCCATTTTGATTGTGTCACCAGCAGCATTACGAACTGTTCCTTCAGAACTAGTGGCAACTATAATGTAGTCATCCAAACCGCCTTTAGCTGCGCCTTGCTCAAGAGAGCCAATAGGATCTTCTCGGATGTCGCAAGAAAGCCATTCGTCAACTGTCGCGCACTTAACACGCAATCCTTGAAGTTTGTCAATGGCCATCGGACGGATCTCAAGCAATGAACCAGTTAGGAAATTCTCAATTCCCTTCTTTGTGGAAGCAAGTTTCACACGATTAGCTTTTGATCCTGTCGTGTTCTGAAGTGAACCCTCAGTAAGAAACTGAAACAATGGCCCTCTTGCTCGAACAATAGAAGTCTTGATAGGGGATAGGACCTCTTCGGACTGTTTCATTGTAGGAGCAGTTGTTACCTGATGTGTAGTAGTTCCATCGATGTTAAGAATGTACGACTGTATACAAGAAGCATACATCGATTTAGCTGCGCCTCTGGCAATTATTAAGTATTGCTTATTTATAAGACGCTGTTTAATACGTTTATTAACATAGTGACCGCCATGATTATCGGGACTTGGCTCATAAACAGATCTAGTAACAAAATAGTACCAACCAAAAATCTGCTCGGCCCATAACTTGAAGGTATCAAGTAAAACTAGATCAGATCCGTCAGTCAAAGTTAATTCGTTTTCACAATACCTAATAAATCCCTCGACAGCATCTTCATCATAATAAATGCCAGGATTCGCTATAAGGTCATCAATTCGGTTCATCTCCATGGAGATTTCCCTACAAACTGGGATCTCGCCACGAATGACTGCATCCCGAAATTGCCCGTAATACTTCGGGACAGCAGTATTAGATAAACTCATTTTGAATTATTTACTTCCCAATAAAATACTTGACAAAATTCTTGAGGTCATCCACTTTAATCCCTTCAAGACCTTGTTCCTTTAAAATATAGTTTTTGCCAGCTTTAAATGCCCACGTAGCAATTCCGGCAGCGGCCATAGTTCCAATGCGTTTCATAACATCTTGTGAAAACTTTTTTCCACCAGATACTTTCTGCTCTGCATTAACTAACTGTTTAAGTTGCTGCTCGGTCTGGATACGATTAACTCGTTCTCTAAGTTCTCGGTCACTAAGCTGATCTCTATGCTTATAAACTTCAGCAGCATTTGTAGATTTAAGAAGCTGCTCTTTAGTCGGAGCTTTGCTCTTCTTTTTAGCAAGCCCGACTTCTTTTCCACCTTCGCCACTTTGACGGCCGCGGACAGAATAGGGCTGAAATCTACGAATGCCCCATTTTTGTCCAAGGATGCCGTAATGGGCGAGATAATCTTCGTATTCCATTTTCAGTCCCACTTTCATAAAAGAAAGGAGGGCCCTCAAACGAAGACCCTCCCCATAAATTTTACTCGGCGGAACGAATCATCTCAATGAATCTGCGAAGCTCTCTGCGCTCATAGTCGGAACCAACAGAATCCATCTCCCGCTCAAGGCAAGAAATAGCTCGATCACCAATACTATGACGACTGTAGCCACGGCCATCTCCATAGTACATGGGATCATCATACTGGTAACCCATAGGTCCAGTGTAAGACCTACCATGCTCCATGTAAGGGCCATCACCATAGCTCATACGCATGTTTCCACGAGGTCTGGCATAAGAAGTAATACTATACCGCCTTGGAGTAGCATACATCTCGCCATGACCATAGCATCCAGAATATTGAGACTTTTCGTTCTCTTCCTTCATCTCACAGTCCTCGATCTCATAGCACAAACGGTCCATAAGCTCGAAACCATCAACTAATGCTTTCGTCTCGGCAGGAGTGAGATCAGTTTTCTTTCCAAGCTCGTTGATGTTCTTAACAGTAGCTTGTTTAAGTTTCTTTAAAGATTCAACTTCGAAACCCATTTTGATTTCATTCCTCCTTAACGACTAATGATGACATTTGCGTTAGTAACAGCAATAGGAATTGCACTAGTGTTAATAACTGCAAAGTCTTGGCAGCAACCTTTAAACACAGGAACATTCGAAGCTCTCGAGACATTCCAAAAGTCTTCAGTCGCTGCAGGGGTAACGATCATAGTGGTGCCCTGGAGAATGCCATTGCCAACTTCAAAAGCAACACTAATCGGCCCAACGGTTTCGCCTTCAGGGATTGCGATGTTCGCACCAAAGTCGACCAAATACTGCACAGAATTGTTATAAGCGAGGCAGCAAGGGCAGCCATTGTAATTTGCATACGCACCACCATTCAGGTTAAATGTGCCACTATCATCACGATGTTTAACAAGACCCTTATAGCAGGGGACGGGATTTTCCGTAAAAACGATGGCCTCGCCAGGATTAACAATCTGCCTAGCCACATTAGTCCATTCAGCCATCATAACACCCCCTTATGCCCCGCAACCGCAGCCAAGATTCTGATTGCAGCAGTTGGGATTAGGAATGATGTACGCAGGACTGGCAACAGGACGCAGATACTGCTCAAGAGCAGCGGTCTGAGCGGCCTGAGAAGCCAGAATCTGAGCAGTCTGGTCATTCTGAGAAGCCCGACGATTCGCTTCATTCAGAGCCGCCTGAAGCTCAGAGATTTGCTGATTCTTGCCATCCAGCTCGAGCTGGCAGATCTTGTCCATGATGGCAGTAAAACCAGCATTAGTAGAATTAACAAGAGCCTGGGTATTTGCAGTGTTAGCCGCCATAATATCACGAATGCCGTCATTTACAGCCTGGCGATCACTACAGGCCTCAGTGGCAACAGTGTACTTCAGATCGGCCAGACCAGCTCTGTTTTCACAACAGCAGTTCTGGAGACCCATAGTGAGGGAATTCATGCTCTGCAGAGTAGCAGCCTGATTAGCATTCAGAGTCTGCAAGACATTTGCCTGGGCATTGCAACGGGAAATCTCGGCGTTGGCGAAACCATTAGAGACAGCGGCAGTAAGACCATTCAGACCGCCCATAATAGCGGACTGATCGAATCCACGCTGAACATCATTCTGAGTAGTGTTGCCCATCATCCAAGGCATCATGCCGCCACCTCCAAAGCCGAAGCCATTACCCCAGCCATTGTTGGCGAACAGCAGAAGAATGATAAGCCACCAAGCTCCATCTCCACCAAAGAACCCATTGTTACCATAGCCACCAGTGACAGCAGCGACATCCGCGGCGGAAAGACCGCCATTACCTTCGGTAAAAGACATTTACGTCTCCTCCTGAAAATAAATTTTTATACTTAACCCTTGGCCAAGGTTGTATATAAAAAATTAACGAGTCCTACCAGTTAATCGATTAGTAATCTGAGCAAGCTGATTGAACTGCTGCTGAGTCATTGCTCCACTTTGCATTAACTGTTGAACTCGTGCTTGAGGCGTCATTCCCATTTGATTCAGAGACTGCATCATTTGATTTGCAGCGTTCTGAAAAGCTTGACGACTTGAGAATGGGCTTGAATCATTTTGATTTTGTTGAAACCGTTGATAGAAAGGATTCATCTAAAGCACCTCACTTAAGAAGTTCCTCAATTCTAGAGTTAAAGCTATCTAACTTCTGATTAACAGAATTCACAAGGTCATATAACTTTTGATGCTCTTCCTTTGTCACAAACTGAGCTTCTGGGCCAAATGCCTCTTCCGAAATCGAGTAAGAAAGCTTGTGTAAAGGATTCTTAATCTTTCCATTCACATCCGTTTCACGGACCCATATAATCGGATCATCTCCGGAGCATCCGAAGTAGAGGGTCTCATTCGGAGTAGTCGGATGAGAAAGAACCTCATCTACATTTGCGGCCCAAAGTAAATTGCACTGGGGACCAGCCATAGCAGATGCAGCAGAAGAGATAATCGGAGCTACAGGATTCACAACAGGGGGAGTAGCTGCAAAGTTTTTAGGTGCAGCGCTAAAGATTGGATTGCCAGCCATTTATTAATCTCCTTTCATCCAGTAATAAACTGGTATTTCATTGCCAGAGTCCCATGTGTCGTAATAGTCGCCATCAACTACCGCGACAACATGCTGATCAATTGCTAATAAAAATCTGCCCTTTGGATTGTCCGCACAGAAATCTCTAACTGTATAGCAATCAGGACAGGTGTTCGGGATTATATGCCTTGTGTAACCATGCCTTCTTAAATAGGAGCCCCATGTAGAGTTTCCAGAAGGCATGTCCTTTCTTATGAAACCTTGAAAAGCGGTTCCGGCATAAACAGTATCCCAATCTTGGTTTGTCAGCTTGCAAATTGCTCTAATTGTGCAATCACCGACTAATCTGCCAGCTGGATTAGGATTGTAAAATATGAATGCCATTGTCAAGGAGTCTCCGAGTCAACATTGCAACGCCACTCAAATTCTTTAATAAGATCTTGATAGGCAGCAAGGACCGAAGAACTCGTCGGCGGATCAAAGATGAGTTTCACCTTCGCGAAAATGTAGCTCTTCACAGTTTCGATCTGATTATTATCGATAAAATCTGACCACGTATCGTTTTCGCTGTGAATCACAAACGGCTCAGTCTTATCATCTCCGACTCCCAACTGATAGCAGATGCCAAGCGCGGAGTTGATAAAAATAATTAACTCGGGATCGAAGTGCTTGTAGTCAGCTTCAATTCCGAGCATTTTCTTTATTGAGTTAAGAATACTTTCCATAAAGCATTACCTCCACGGGCAAGTGTCATTTGGTGATCTGGTTGTTGGCTTAGACGGGACTAGAAGATTTGCGTCTCCATAGTGTATTGCGTTATGAGTTGATTCGATTGTGCAAACTAAATTCTCAGGATCAAATAGTTTGGAACTTCTAGTTTGAATATCGGTAACTGTAATCGGATTAATGTGATGAATCAGAATTCGTTCCCCATTTGGGATTGGCCTATCATCAGACGCTAAGTCACATCCATTATCTCGAATAATAACTTTTCTTCGAGCCGCTTTCCAATCTTTATCTAGGTGATAAAATTGTTGATTAAGCCACCTGTCATACCCGAACGTCGAATCTCCAACTTGCCCATCTAATCGAAGATACTCAAATCGCTCTTCGAAAGTCGGAAGAGACATCATCTCAGTATATGTCCTGATCATCGTCGTCTTCCTCTGGGTCTCCTCTGTAAGATTTGAATGCATTGATCGCATTAGAATATAGATCTTCGATTCTCTTTGCAGATTGCAATGCCTCAGTCTTCGCAGAATCTAATTCAATCTTCTTACTCAGAAGTTCCAATTCTTTTCGCTCCTTCATAGAGCCCAAACGTAAAAAATGGCAAACCTCTTGGGAAGTTGCCGTTCCATTTCGTAGTCTTTCCTCCGCGACATCATAAGCCAATGCAATTAGCTGGTTCTCCCTAGCCTCAGCAGAAATTGCAGGTCGACTTTTCTTCTTCGGAGGAGAACTTGTTGCTAACTTTTGGCGTGCCATGCCAGAGTTCACTCCTTATTTCATTAAGTTTTACTACACTTTTAGATACTTTTTACAGATGCCTAGGTGCTGGAATATCAGAAAGACAAGAAACTCTTGAAAGGAGATGGCTGGCAAGACCATAAGAAAAGGAGGACAATGAACATGGACAGACTATATGTTCGAGAAAAACCTAGGCACCTGTAAAAAGCATCTAAAAAATATCCCCCGGAGAATTTTTCAAGGGAGCCGCGATGCAGAGAGGGGGTGCATTTTGGGAGACCCCCTCCCCCCGGTCGCCGTTTTTAGCTAGTTCCGCAATCAATACGACTCAAACACTGAACTAGAAAAGTTTTTTTAAAATTTTTTAAAAATATTTTAAACATTTTTTACAAGAAGGGGGCGAGGGAGGAGGGCTTAGGGCTCTAGCCAGTAGAGGTAGGGTAAGGAGAGGCCAGCATAGGGAGGTGGG
>Ga0326513_10000050_pt1 | contig 84158 bp, 71 predicted proteins | sample 2_2465_0518_D_FD_203654 | JGI IMG/M metagenome (GOLD analysis project Ga0326513, IMG submission 203654) | Bovine rumen microbial communities from UC Davis, California, United States - 2_2465_0518 | ecosystem: Host-associated > Mammals > Digestive system > Stomach > Rumen | place: USA...
TTGAAACTGGATTCCATGATAATGAATTTTTCAACGACTATGTAGAATATAGAAATATCGCCGCAGGTGATGATGTAGAGTTCTGGACAGATGAAAAGATTGTTCTGTCTATTGCTCGTGTTAGCGGTGCGCATCACGACTTTATTCTTCAGAGACCTGCTGAAGGTCAGCCTTATACAATTCCGCTTTCCAGATATGGTGCGGCTGTAGGTGCTGATATTGACCGTTATCTTGTTGGTCAAGAAGATTGGGCAACTCTGGTTGGTATGATTGGTAAAGCGTTTACTATTAAAATCCAAAATGAGATTTTCTCTCAGATGATGAATGCTTATCAGCAAATTACTCCTCAACAGCAGTTTGTTGGTACAGGTACTCTTGCGGCTAATACAAAAGATGCTTTCGACCAAATTATTGCTAATGTTCAGATGGCAAATGAAGCTCCTGTAGTTATTATGGGTACTAAACTTGCTCTGAAGAAAATTAATGCTCTTTCTGATGTCGATTGGAGAGCAGAAATTCAAAAAGAAGATGTGGCTCGTATGGGTAGACTTGGTTCTTATGAGGGAACTACTCTGTTTGAACTTCCTCAAAGATTTGAACTTAATGATATTACGAGGACACTGGTTAGAGATGACCTTCTGTTAATTATGCCTGCTGTTGATAATAAGTTCGTTAAGTTTATTGACCAAGGTGAAACTGAAATTGATGAAATCACTCAAAAGGGTGAAGAACATGGCAGAATTGATGATGTCATGAAGCATGAAGTTCAGAGAAGCTTCGGTGTAGCTGTTCAGATTGGACGTTATTTCGGTGCTTGGACTCTTGCATAATTTTAAATTATTGATTAAAAAGGAGAAAATTTTATGGCACGTTCAATGAAAACAAAAACAACTGCTAAAAAAGTTGAGACACAAAATATTCAGGATTTAGAAGAAGAAATGATTGTTCCTGAAAAAGAAAATCAAGAGGAAGTTGAGATTAAAGAGATTCCTAAAAAAAGGACTTTCGGGAAAGAAGATTTAATTCCATGCCATTCTATTATGATTGGAAAAACTTTTGTTACTGGAATTAAATCAGGTAATACTTATGTTTTTGAAACTATGGGTGCGGAAACAGAAATTGAATATCAAGATTTAGTTGCATTAGTTAATACTAATTCTTCTTTTCTTTTTAAACCTTTTATTATTGTAGACGATGATGATTTCATTAATCAAAGTCCTAAATTAAAAAAATATTATGATGGTATGTATTCAATAGATGATTTAGCAGAAATTTTCCGTCTTCCTTATAATAAGATTCCTAGTGAACTTGACAGACTCCCTGAAGGAGCAAAGCAATCTATAAAATCTTTAGCTTCTGAATATATTGCTAAAGGAAAACTTGATAGTGTTAAAGTGATTAAAGCACTTGATGATTATTTCGGCACTCAACTTATGTTACTTACGGGACTATATGATAATTAATTAGGAGGTAAATTATGCTTTCTATTAGTTATGAAGAAATCTTTTCAAGATTCTATACCAAAGTAGAAGCATATGACCTTATGACTTTATACAATGACGTAACAATGCAGAATGTAACCTTATGCAGTTGGTTACATTCTGCTATATCTGCTCCTTACGTCTATAGATTATTTTCTGCTATTATTCTTCCCAAAGAAGATAATATAGTAGAATTAAGTGATAATGATAATGTTATTGAATTTGAATTAAATCGTTCAATTGATGATTATTCAGATAAAAATTTTATCATAGAAATATTATCATATGGAATTGCTCTAGCTTGGATTGAACCTAAAGTTAATTCATTAACAAATATAAGTCAAATGTTTGGGAGTTCTGCTGAAAAATGGTATTCTCAAAGTATGCACTTAAATGAAATTAGAAGTTTAAGAGATGACTTATATAATAAACAACGCTCTTTAATTAGAGACCGTGGTTATAGTTCTAATGATTATCTTGATGGTGCAAGTGCAAGTTCTACTTTGAGAGGAAGTACATAATATGAAAACTATTTATGGTACTTTTTCAGAAGAACAAATGGAGCAATACAAAAAACAACTGCATAATAAAATGTTTTGGATGTTATTATATAAAGACCCTAAAACATCTGATAAATATTCTGATGTAAATTTTGATAAATATTTTATTAATTTAATGAGAGAAATTGATGGTCTAAATAAAATATTAAATTATCCTTGTGAAATTGTAGGTATAATGTCTATGCTTGAAGCCGCTAATACAGAAGCTTCAAAAAAAGATTTTGATTATTCTGCTTATAGAAAACTTGTATTAGATGCACATAACCTTGTTGATAAAATCAATAGGGGGTGATTATTATGGGTATTATTACTTTAGAAGATTATAAGAATGCTTTACTGAATAGAGGTAAAAATTTATCTGAGGTAAGAAAAACACAAGCAGATATGATAATGAATGTAACTTTCACTGGAGATATAGGATATAAAAAAGTATATATTTTAGATAAAGATACAGGTTGGAATTATGTTGATGCCAAATATGGAAAACATGCTTCTTATTCAATTTTAAAAGATGCTGTAGATAGTTATTTAGAATTTCGACCTCATGTGCATTATCCAGTAGGTACTTATGTATTTATTCCTGATGATGATAGTCCTGATATTGGTTTTCATGATTATCAACCTGATGACCCTTTCCAAGACCCTAATTTTAATGTAAATAAATTATGGATGATTGTGGGTAGAGATGATGCAACTCAATTTATTAGATATAATATTATCAGGTGTAATTGGAACTTTAGATGGGTATATAAAGTACACGGTGAAATGAAAATTTTACATGTATGGGGAAGTGTTAGGAATGCTAATAGTTATACGAGTGGTGTTTGGAGAGCCGATTATATGACTCAGCTTGACCAAGTTACTAATGGTTGGATGCCTGATACTTACCAATTATACGGAGATAAATTATATGATTATAATTTATGTGATTCCAGATATATCCAACATGACGAGCGTTTTATGATTACAAATAATATTATAAATCCTAAAGTCTATCAAGTCACTAAAGTACAAGATTTAGTGCCTTTAGGTATGATAAAAATGACATTCAAACAAACAGAAGTTGATAAAACTGTTGACAATATAGATTTACTTTTGTGCAACTATTATAATCGTATGGGCGAAGTAAGGTTAAAAGAACCAATAGATATATCTGTAGAAAATAGGACTTCTATCATTTATCATGCTATAATAAATGATAATATGGAACTTGAAAAAGATGAGAATATTGTAGATACAATAAATATTTCAATGGGAGATATTTATTATTTTGTAGCTGAATTTACAGAAGATGATATTATTATGGATAATGTTGAGACAGAATGGAGAGTTACTTTAATAGATGAAGAAAATACTTATGATGTTTTAACAAAAGAATATATTGAAAATCTTATTAAAATTATAAAATATGATTATAATACTATTGCTATAAAAGTTGGAAAATCTAAAAAATTATCGGGTAATAGTTTTATATTATCTGTGAAAGATAAAGATGGATATTATACCGCTTCTGTAAAATTGGAGGTGGAATAATATGCAAAGAGATATAAAAGAAATTGAAAGGGTTTTAGACGAATACAGTAATAATGATATTGTTTTAAAAAAACAAATATTAAAAGAAATGTTCGAACAAGACCCTGACTTATTAGAAATCTTAGGGAATTTTGAACCTAGACCTTTAAATAAATATAAAGATGCAGAAAATCCCACTGAAGAAGAACTTCAAAAAAGGCAAGAAATTATGGATTATAATGAATCCATAAAACATGATAAAATAGTCCCTTATTTAAAATTAAATGATACTCAAACGGAAGTAATTAATTATATTGCTTTTGATATTGATGACACTGGAACCAGTTATTATAATGATACTGTTAAAAATCAAGAAATTATAATTATGTGTTTAGTGCATGAAAATAATATGAAAACCGAATATGATGTTGCCAGAACTGACTTATTGGCTTATATTATTACTGATTTATTAAATTGGAGTAATGTATTAGGTTTTCAAATTCATTTAATAGAAAGTAGACCTATGATAATTGATGCAAAGTATTATTGTAGAAGATTAAAATTTTTAGGTACTGTACCTAATGTAAATAAGGGACACATGGGAAGAAATAATAAGTATGACAGATTCAAAATTTAAATTATCTGAATTACAATTATTTTTTGGAGAGCCTTTAGAATATAATGGGATTAAAATGTATCAACCAACTATAGGGGATATTTTAGAATATGATAAAAAATTTGGGGAATCTGAATTTTGGCGCATGTTGAATGTTTTTATAGGAAATCCAACTATGTATAGATTAATGCTTTGGGATTTAGGCATAGATTGGAATGAAATTTCAGATTTTGAATTATTTATCAGTTTAGTAAAAAATCTAGAACAACCAATGACAGAAATAATATTTGGAGATTTAGATTTTACAAAATTTGAGATTTATACAAAACAATTGCCCCCTACAATTCAAATTAATGAAGAGACAGGAGAGGAAGAAATTATTCTTTCTGAACCTGTAAGAATTTTATATAAACCCGTTTTATTAGATGAAGAAACAGAAACAGAATTAGAGCCAGAAATAGAAATAAATGAAGATATTTATAATGTAATAGCTTTATATTATAGAACTATTTTTAATATTTTTCCTAAAGTTGAAAAAGCTAAAGGGAAAACTACAAAAAAATGGATTATAGAAGAAGATAGAATGAATTATAATTTACATAAAAATGATAGTTCTACTTCTATGTTTCTTCCTTTAATTTCTTCATGTTTAAATCATTCTGGTTTTAAATATAAGAAGAAAGAATTAAAAAACGTTGGTATATATGAATTTATGGATAGTGTTCAAAGATTGCAAATTTATGAACAGTCTACAGCCTTATTAAAAGGTGCGTATTCTGGATTTATGGATAGTAGTAAAATACCTACGGAGCAATTTAATTTTATGCGAGAAATTTCACATAATAATAAATAAAATAATTATAAAATTTTAATGAAAGGAGATAACGATATGTCTTTCAAATTAGGAGATTTTATTGTTGATAGAATCCAGATGGCTACAGCGGAAACTACAGATGGTTCTGAACTGCTGTATGTTCTGACACAGCTTTCTGACGCTTCTATTGAAGTTACTGCGGAATCTAAAGATGCTGTTGATGCTGAAGGTAACTTAATTAAGAGATTCTGGCAAGCAAAAACAGGTACATTCACAGCTACCAATGCTATGCTTAACCTGAATGTTCTTGGAGCGAAATCTGGTAATGACCCTTATATGGCTACTAATGATAATATTATTAATATGCCTAAGATTGTTGTGACTAAAGCCTCTGATAAAACTGTTAACATCCCTGATGCTGTTACTGGTTCTATTGTAGTTAATGCTTTTACTAATGATGGTTCTCTTGGTAAAGCTTATACAATTGGTTCTGCGGCTAGTGAAACAGAATTTGCTGTTTCTGGTACAACTCTGACTCTGCCTACAGATACTTCTAATACTGAAAAGTATATTATTAAGTATGAAAGAAAGGTTAGTGATGGTGTTCGTATTGTTAATACAGCAGGTAACTATCCTAAGACTGTTAAACTGACACTTAAAGCTGTTGGTGTAACTCCTTGTGAGCCTGATGTACTGACTGCGCTTTATATTGTCCTTCCTTCCTTCCAACCTAGCCCTGAAACCACTATTAATCTGACAACTGATGGTCAGCTTGACTTTAATGGTGATTTACAGATTGGTTACTGTGGTGATGAAAAGGTTCTGTATGAAATCTTTGCCGCCGCTGATGACGAAGAAGAGTAATTTTTAATTTAATTTTAATTAGGGAAAGTGGGCTTCAAAACCCACTTTCTTTTTTCTATAGCCATAATATTATGGCTTTATTTTAATTTTATATGAATTACAAGGAGAAATAATATTATGGGGAAATATAAGAAAACATGTTTACTATGTAAAAATGAATATAAATATTGTTCAGGATGCTCTAAGTTTAAACATCTTCCAATTTATATGACTATTTTTTGTAGTGAAAATTGTAAAACAATTTATGAAGTAATGAATAATTATGAAAGTGGTATTATTGATATAGATACTGCCAAAAAACAATTGGACGAATTAGATACTTCAAGGCATATGTATTATACAAAATCTTTTGCTAATACATATAATAAAATTTATGGAATCATGAATGAAACGGATGAAGATATTGAAAAAGAAGTAGATAGTAAAACAGATGATTTATCTTCAGTTACTATAGATAATGTAGTAGTAGATGAAATTGCTTCTAAAACAATTTCTGATGTAATTGAGAATAATACTATTTCTACAGATGAAATATCAGATAATATTGATAAAGTATCTCAGGCTTCTACTTTTAAAAAGAAGTATAAAAAAAATAAATAATTTTTAGTATTGCATATTAATTTAATGCGTTGAATAGTGATTTTAATATATGGGGAGTATAGCCTACTATTCAAGGCTATACTCCCTTTTTTGTTTTAGGAGGAAAAATGAAAATTGAATCTAATATAAGCAATAAAATTTATCATCCAAGTGAAGTTGTAAGAATTGTTAATTTACGACAACTTTTAATGTATATTAAACATCATGTTTATCCTATAGATTTATATACTAGTTTAGATGATTATGATAGGGATGTGTTAGTAGGGGTATTTTTAAAAAAAGATACAGAAGAAGTATATGAACAATGGTGCAATCATAAATTGAGGTAATAAATTATGGAGTGTAAATTAATGTCAATAGATTCTTCTACTAATGCTACAGGATATGCTTTTTTTATAAATGGAGTTCTTAAATCTTATTCTACATGTGATTATAGTTATATAAAAAATACGCAAAAAAGAATTGATAATATGATACTATTTATATGTGAAATGATTGAAAATGAACGTCCAGACATTGTAGTAACAGAATTAACTGTTGTAAATAGAAATGCTGAAGCACAACGAAATCTTACAATAATACTTGGGGCTATACGTTATAAATGCTTAGAATTAAAAATTGAATATCATTCTTTAAGACCCACGGAATGGAGAAAATTAATAAAAAATAAAGATGAAAAAATTCCAAGAAAAAGAGAAGAATTAAAAAAATGGTCTATAAATAAAATAAAAGAAAATTATAATATAGAAACTCATTCAGATGATTTATCTGATGCTATATTAATTGGTCAAGGATATATTAATAGTTTTAATTAATTAGAATAAAAAGGAGTATATTATGGGTGAAGAAAAAATTGTTGATACAAATCAAATTTTAAATATAAATGAGAATAAAGAAAATCAAGAAGATAATTTAACTTCTTGGGGCGAAAAGAAAATTGAACTTGATTGGCTTATTTCTAAATATAATAGTTTTAAAAGCGATGAAGCTAAAAGGGTCTTTTTAGAAAAGACTATAAAAACTGTAACATATACTAATTTTGAAGTTGTATGTGGCTATGCAGATATTATTGTAGCACAATCTATGTTCAATAAAAATGGAGATATATTAGTAGATTCTTGTAAAAAATATTTGTTATATCTTTATACTTTAATTGCTTTTTATACTAATATTAATGTTCATGCTAATAGTTGGACTAAAGAGTTTAATTCAATTTGTAGATATGGATTATTAGATAAAATAATTAAAGCTATACCAGAATCTGAAGTGGCAACTTTAGACGCTGTTCTTGAGATGAAAGTTGGAGATGCAAATATAAATTATTATAATATACAAAATTGGCTTACTAAAAAATTAGGGGATTTTTATCCTTATATAGCTAAAAGTCTTGACAGTTTATTAGGGACTTTAGAACAATCTTTAACTAATTTAGATGAAGATAAGATTACACAAATGTTAAAAGATATAATAAATAATAAATAAAAGGAGGATATGACATGAGTACAATGGGTGGGATAGCCATGTATAGAAAAATAGACTCTGATATAATGAAATTTGCTAGGGCTTTTGGAAAAGCTATAGTAGCTAGGGCTACAGTAGAAATAAATGAATACGCTATAAAGGCTTTATATGATTCTTATTACTCTCAATATAATCCCACCTATTATCAAAGAACCGAACAAATGTTATTTAATTCTTATGAACGCTTTATGGTTACTTCTGACACTAGGTGTGAGGGTGGAATAAGAATAAAAAATAAAGGTATATTTTATAATTTAGGGGGTAGAAATATAACGACTGAAGAAATCGTAGATAATGTTTGGATGAGGGGGTCGCATGGTTGGAGAATATCATATTATAAACCATTACCTAGAAATCAAATGTCTAAAAAAAAAGAAAAAGACCTCTTTTTTAAAAATTGGACGAATGAAAAGCATTGGCAAGAAATTATTACTACTCCCACACCCTATGATTATTTATGTAATATTGTATATAGTGACAAGTATAAAAATTCTTTAATTGAATACGGACTAACTATAGCCAAATCTCAAAGATATACATATTTAAATTTTGGCTAAAGAGAAAGGGGGTTTAAATGGCAGGCAATAAAGCACAAGCGGTTATATCCATAGTAACCAATTTAGAAGATAATTTTTCAACTTTGAAGAGTAAATTCGGAAAGCAAATTAAATCTCTACAAGAAATGTCCGAAATAGAAATTAAAGTCAAAGAAGATAGTTTAAAAGAAGCTTTTAATGATAGTGGAATAGAAAGTTTAATTAATAAAATTGAAAAAAAAGGTTTAAATAAACAATCTTTTAAGGGGATAGATACTACAGGTATTTATGACAAAATTTGGGATACTTTATTAGGAGATGGAAAATTAGATGAAAAAAAAGCTGAATTAGAACGAATGTTTAATTTAATTGAAAATACAGCAAATAGATTAAAAATGAGTTCAGAAGCTTTTAAAAGAATAGACGTAGCAGGAAATTTTCGAGAAATAGTAAATAGTGATAATATTTTAGATATATTTGATGAAATAAATAAAGTTGACAGTAAATATAAATTTAATGAACTTAAACCAAATGCGCAAGCTAAAATAATCAACGCCATTGCGGGACAATATTCAAATAATATAAAAGATAAATTAGCTTCAATGTCAGTTTTAGATTTTTATCAAAAAACTAGAGGAGATAAATTTATAAATAATCGTGGTAAATTACGAGATAAAAATATTGGGACATATGCTGAAGCAAATATAGGAAATATAAAAAATGAAACAGACCTTCTAGTTACACAATTTGCTAAATATTGGGATAGTGATAAAGGATATTTAGACATAGATAAACTTGAAGCTGAAGGTAAAGTAGATATACAAGCAATGAAAAGACTTTTAGCGTTAATGGAAGAACGTGAAATTATTGTTAAAGAATGGGATAAAATTAATAATAATTTAACACTTAAAGCAACAGGTAATTATGAAAATGCTAAAAAGCAATATAATGATTATTACGATTTATCTATGGGATTAACTGGGGACGAAGAAAATTATGAAGAACTTGCTAATGAATATGATAAAAAAATGAAAGAAGCAGAAGATGTTATTCGGAAATATGAAGACTATCAACAAAAACGTGAACAGTTAAGAACAATAATAGCAACCAGTGAGAATATTGCAGTTAAAGGAGCAAATGAAATAATAAAATCATTAGAAAAAAAAAGAGGAAGTGATAAAGAAGGAGAAAGAAAAGGATTATTAGGAGATAAAAAAGATAAAGAAGATGAGATTGCCTATTTACAAAATACTATAAATAAATTAAATCCTGAAACGCAAAAAGACAGTATTGATAAAGCAAAAAGGCAGATAGAAGAAGAACAAAAAAAAGTAGCACAAATTCAAAGCGAAATAGAAAAAAATGATGCAGAGTTAACTAAGTGGCAAGAAATTCGACTTAAAGCAATACAGGCTAGGGATAATAAAGTTAGAGATTTTATGGCAAAGGATAAATCGGCTGAAACTATTAGAGAATCAATTACCCCATATGTTGATGATAAAATAAATTATGATAATCGTTATGCGATTGAAGAAGAAGGTCGGCAATATGCTAAAAGTTATATATCTGCTTTAACTACTGAATATGATTCGCTTTTAAATGCAGAAAAAGAAGCTATAGAAAATTATATTCTTAGAAGATATGGATTGATTGAGGGACTTGAAGCTAAACAAGCGGCAATTGAGAAAAAAAGAGCCGCTTCTTTAGCCAAAGGAGCAAAAAAACAAACTGAAGAAAATCAACCACAAGAAGACCCTTATGAAAAAGCGATAAAAGATAGGACTAGAGCAATAGAAATTGCGAATAAAAGATTACAAGATGAAGAAGCTAAATATGCAACTGAAAGACAAAAAAACGAAGGGCGAATGCAAAAAGGCGTTAATGAATCATGGTATAAAGATTGGATGAGAATAGGAGATAAAGAAATTTTAGGCTCATCTTCTCATAATACAAATTATTTTCCAGATATAAAATTTAGATTAGAATCTTTAAAAAAAAACAATTTAGAAAAAGAAGAGCAAAATTTTATTGAGCAATTTGGGAAAGACAAATATATAGAAACTGGGTTACAAGAAAAAACTGAACGAATTAAAGACAGTATAAATAAACAAATTCAAGAAGTCGAAGCAGAAATGGAAAAAGTACGAACTTTAAGAGCAGAAGCTATAGAAATAAATGATAAAATCAATAATGAAAAAGATAGTAAAACAAAAACTTTTGGATTAGATGATGAAACTATAAATAAACTTGAAGCAAGTTTTTCAAAATTAGGAGAAGCTTTAGAGTCAATTTCAGGTACTTTTAGGATTACGGAAGAAAGTTTTAGCCCTCTTATTACTTCATTAGAAAATATTTTAAAATTGTTAATCCAAATTAATACCGTTCAAGATGATGTTGAAAGTGGATTTAATTTTGAATATGTTACAGGAGTGGGGGAGGCTAAAGAAATTAAATCTGCTCGTGTAGCTTCTTTAGGCGAAACTTTAGCTAATATTAAAAATTTAAAAATTGATACTAGTTCTTTCGATTCTTTTGACCAATTAGCCGTAAAAACAAAAGAAATTTCAGATGATTTACGAATTATAAAAGAAGAATGGGGTCATCTTTTTAAAGATAAATTAGATATGAGTTCGTTCGAAAAAGTCTCAAGGGCTTTAGAAACAATTATAAATCAATTAGCAAATTTATCTGATAAAGGGATTCAACAAGTTACCCAAACAATAAGTGCAGGAATGCCTATGGATGGAGAGGGTAATTTAGGGGGATTTGAAAGTGCCAGAGAAAAAGTGCAAAGAATGATACAGGAGAAAATGCAAGAAAATGCTAAAAATTTTGTTCAATCTTTAACTTTTACTCCTGAAGGGGTAGCTAAAAATCCTTCTGTTTTATTAAATTATATTGAATCAACAAGAGCGAAAGCAATCGAAAAATATATTCCCATTCCTAAATTTGGAAAGAAAAAAAGAGAATTATATAATTTTGATGATTTAGTAACAAAATATGTAGGCACTCAAGGAATCCATTCTAATGACCCAAGAAAAACTTTTAATATTGAAAGTTCTGCTGATATTATAAATGATAGAATTAATTTAGCATTAGGAAATTTTGCTAATAGTGGGGGAACTCAAGTTTTAGAGAATCAGTTACAATATTATGAAGAAGCATTACAAAGGATTATTGATAAACGTAGAGAAATGTCTAAAATGATATTGTCTGACACATCTATTAAACAAATGATTCCAGATGATATAAAAGCAAAAGCAGAAGAAACATCTCAAGCCTTATATAAAATGTATTCAGAGGGAAAACGTGGAACAGAAGAATATATTGCGGCTCAAATTCAATTAGAAAGATTATTAAGACAATCTGTTATTAATTATGGTGGTGGGGAAACCGCTAAAGGTGGTATTGAAAAATTAAATGCAGAAAATATAAAAGAAGCAGAATTAAAATTAGCAGAATTATGGAAAGAACAAGGTTCTAATTTTGACCTTTTTGCTTTAAAAAATACTGATTATTATAAAAATTTATATAAACCTAGTGTTAAAGACCCAACTAAACTTACAAGTGAACTTAATTCTATGCAAGATGTTCTTCTTAGAGGTTTAGGATTTGAAGGATTTACTGGAACTAATGCAGTTAATACTTTTTCTAAAATGATAGCAGATGCTGAAAGTTTAAAAACAATATTGAAATATATCCAAGATAATTATAATCAAATTAATCAAGCCGCTGAAAGATTAGCTAAATATGGAAGAGTAATAACCGCAGAAGCCCAAGAACAAGCAATAGCTGAAGGACAAGTAAACGAAGCTGTAGCAGAAACTAAATTAACAGAAGAAGCAGGAAAAGAACCTCAAGATTTGGTTAAAGACCCAAATAAAGATATAAGAACTGTTAAAGTAGAAGTTACAGTAGATGAAGAAACACTTAATGCAGTACAAGGGAAAATAGATGAGATTATTAATGGAGTTAATACCTCTATATCTAAGATAGAACCTATTACTTTTAAAGCTAATGAAGAGTCTATTGAATCTTTAAAATCACAAGTAAATGAAATAGTATCAAAAATTTTATCATTGGCTGAAAATCCACAAATTGCTATAGATTTAAAATATAATTCTCAATCATTAGCAGATATAAATGCTATTAGTGATGCTTTAGTTGAAGAATTAAATGCTAAATTTAGCAACATACAAATTCAACCTAATTTACAGATAGATGGGTCTAAAATTGTTATTAATGGTTATCAACCTCCGACACTTCCAATGCCTGATGTTGTCACTCCCGAAGTGAAAGCCCCTATTTCTCCTGCTGTAGTGTCACAAACAAAACAAGCAGAAGCTGAAATTGAAGAGAGTATAAGAGGGGCAACAAATGCGGTTGAAGAAGAATTGACTTTGTTTGAAGAACCAACAGGTCAATTTTCTTTATTTGAAAATCTTAACACAGCTTCTGAAAACACTTCTAATACAGTTGTAAAAAATGCTAAAGAAATGCGAGATGCTTTAGCATTTTTAAATGGTGGAATGGAAGGACAACTTACTATTAGTGACTATCAGGAAAGAATGAAAAATACAGAAGATAGGCTGTTACATGATGCTAATAGTACGTTAGCTTTATTAGATAAAAGAGTAGATAAAGCAGAAGGTGTAGATTTAAGTAAATATGATAGTGTAAGTACAGATAGTTTAAAGCGGATTAGAGAAGCAAAAGAAGAACTGAAAATTTATCAAAGACAATTACATAATATGTATAAAGATAATGGAGAAGCTCTTCGTGCTAATGCTCCTAATAGGTTAGAAGAAATTTTAGATATTATTGAGAAAATAAAATCTACAATTACTGAAATAAATGATTTGTCTTTAAAAATTAATGTAGCTGATAGTCCAGAAAATAGTGCTTTAAAAACTGCTGAAAAAGAAAAGAAAGATAGTATTAAAACTTTAGAAAAAGATTATGGAAAAGCAACAAAAAAAGGGTCTTATGGGTATAATGATATTCTTAGTGCTAGTAATTTCCTTGATAAATATGATGGTGTTTCTACTCCTAGATTAGAGGAATATAGAACTAATTTAGAATTACTTAAAATGGCGAAAGAAGAAATTGAGGGAAGTTTTGATGCTTCTGGGAAATTAAAAGGAAATTATAAAGAAGTAGTAAATCATGTTAAAGCTTATAAAGAATTATTAGGAGAAATAAGAAAAACTCAAGAAGAAATAGGTTTAGAGGGAAATAAGGCTGAAGAAAATCAAATAATAAAAGATACTCAACATTTAGAAAAAACATATGGGCAAAAAAGTCAAGAAGGAACTTTATGGGCTAAAGACATTAATGATTTTGAAACTTATACTAAAACCTTTGATGATAGTTTTACTTCTGATAATTTAACAATTTTAAAAGAAAAAATAAAAGAAATTAAAGATTTAAGAACAGAATTAGCTACAAAATTTGACGATGAAGGGAAAATAATAGGAGACCCTAAAGAAATAACAGATATAATTAATAAATATAACGAATTACGTGAAACTATTCTTCAATTAATGAATACTATGCAATCTGCTAATAGTCCTGAAAATAATTATTTAGAAGGACAAAAAACTCAAGCAATGATGGCATCATCCCAAAGAAGTGCTTTAACTTCTTTTAAAAATGCTAATGATAAATTAGATACTTTAAATATTTATTTTAATGATGAAGATTTTAACAAAGGTTTTGTTTATACAGAAGAATATAAACAGTCTTTAGAAGAATTAAATACTAAAGCCAAAGAATTAAAAGAAACTTTAGCAGAAGTAAAGTGGGGAGACCCTAAAGAAGCTGAAGAAGCTAATAATAAAATAAAAGATTTTACATTACGAGTAAAAGAATTATCTAATGCTAATAGAGATATGGTTGCTAAAAGCGGAGGGAAACTTTCTAGAAATATAGCAAAGTTCCTTAATGATAATCAAGGTATCACAGAAAAAAGCAGAGAAACTTTACAAGAATATTTAGACATGTTAGCAAAAGGTGGAATTAATGCTAAAACTTTAAGAGAAATAGCAAATGGTTTTACTGAAATTCAAGCGGCTGAAGAAAGAGCAGGAAATACAGGCAAGACTTTCTTTTCTGTACTTCAAGAAAGAAGCCGTTCTTTAGTAGCATCTTTAATGACTTTTATGTCTTTTTATAGAATTATTGGATATATTAAACAAGGTTTTAATACTTTTAAAGAATTCGATTCAGCTTTAGCAGAAATGCAAAAGGTTAGTAATGAAACTATTAGTACATTGAAAGAATTTCAACAAGCAAGTTTTGACTTAGCTGATAGTATTGGTACTGATGCTCTTTCATTACAGCAATCTGTTGCTGAATTTATGAGATTAGGTCAAAGTTTAGATGAAGCTACTGATTCAGCCCAAGCCGCTAATATTTTATTCAATGTATCTGAATTTGATTCTGCTAAAGATGCTTCAACAGCATTAATAGCAATGTCTCAAGCTTATGATGAACTTAGTAATACACAAATTATTGATGTTATTAATAAATTAGGTAACGATTTCCCGATTTCAACAGAAGGACTCGCAACAGCTTTGCAAGATGGTGCGGCTTCTTTAACAACAGCAGGAAATGATTTCTATGAAGCCGCCGCATTAGTTACCGCAGGCAATAGAATCACTCAGGATCCTTCCAAGGTGGGCAAGGCGATGCGTACCATTGCATTACGTTTAACTGGTACAGAAGCTTCTGCTGAAGAACTTGAAGCTGATGGAGAAGAAGTAGAGGGTATGATTAAGAATGTCTCTAAACTTAGAGATGTTATTATGCAAGCTACTAAAGTTGATAGCAATAATAATAAAGGTATTGATATTTTAAATGATGTAGGCGCATACAAAAGTACATACGATATTCTTTTAGAAATAGCAGAAATTTATGATGAAATTGTAGAGAAAGATAAACAATATGGTACTAAACAAGCAAACTTGCTGTTAGAAACAATTGCAGGTAGATTTTGCCTGAAAAATATGGAAACATATTTTTATAGAACACATTTAACTGCGTTGGTTGCCTAAAGCTTTACGCCACAATATAGGGGAAACTACTATATGAAGGATTAAAAAGGTAAAGATGTTACAATGGCTAATTCGCAACGAAGTCCCTAAGTTATGCTTGCATAAAAGTGAATTTTATGTTATCATAATATGGGAAACGCTCAACGACCATCCCCATGTAGGGTTATTAATATAAATAATAACAATAGGAGTACGGCTCAAATCGTATATGGAGTGGGTGAAAACCCCTTAAATGGAAAAGGTGTGGCTCTTAACGTAAAGACGAAGAGTTAAAAAATGGTCTGAACTAATATGAAAGTATTAGTATTAATTATATATATTATTATAGAGGTAAAAAAATGAAAAAAATAGACGATAAAATTATTGATAGGGGTATAGAATTATTTAATCAAGGATATAAATTTGCGCAAATAGCAAGAGAGTTAAATATTTGTGAAGGCACTATTCGGAAACATTTAAATAATCGAGGATATTATGGAAGAAGTGTTTTTGATAGGTTAAAAGAAGAGGACATAAAAGAAATTTCTATTTTATATTTAAATAATAAATGGGAATGTATTTTTCAAAAATATCCTTTTTTAACTAAAGACAGAGTTTATCATTTGATGTCTAATAATAAAATCCATAAGGAGTCTTATTTTTGGACAAAAAATGAAGAAAAAATCTTGCAGGAAAATTATGGAAAAAGGACATTAAAAGAAATAAGGGAATTATTAAATAATAGATTTTCTGTAGGGAGTATATCAGCTAAAGCTAAAAAGATGAATTTAACAAAAAATAATCTGTGGAGTTTAGAAGAGATAGAAATATTAAAAAATAATTATTCTAAAATTCCAATGGATGAAATGATTAAATTATTACCAAAAAGGACAAAAGTCTCTATAACTTTAAAGGCTAATAGTTTAAAAATACCGTCTTATTTTGATTTATGTAATAAATACTCTCAGAAGGATAAAGATTTTATAAAAAATAATAGCAAAATTCTTTCTGATAAAGAAATTGCTTTGATTTTAAATAAACCCTTGTCAGGAATCCAAGAACAACGTAGGCTTTTAGGAATATATTATTTTGATAAAAATTATTCTAATTATGTTAATATATGTAAATTTTTGAGAGGTCATATTCAAAAATGGAAAGATGAATCAATGAAAGCGTGTAATTATCAATGTATATTTACTGGTTCTAAAAATTATGAGATTCATCATATATATAGCTTTAATTTAATTTTAGCAGAAACACTAAGAATATATGATGATATTTATAAAATAGATTCAGATAATATTAATGATTATACAAAAGAACAACTAGATTGTCTATTAAGAATTTTTAATAAAATTCATAGTAAATACCCTTTAGGGGTTTGTGTTCATCCAAATATTCATGCTTTATTTCATAAAGAATATGGAACGGGAGGGACTATTCCTGAACAGTGGGAAAGATTTAAAAATGATTATTATAATCATAAGTATGATAATATATTTAATTAATAGTATGGATTTACGACCCATATTAAAATTTTGAAGAATCGTGCGTCAATAGCCGCGAGTCTGTTACAATCTCCAGAAATGCTTAAAGAAGCTTATGCTGAAGCTTTAGATGCTGAAGGTTCTGCCGCTATTGAAAATGAAAAATATATGAATAGTGTTGAAGGGCATTTAATTAAATTAAAAAATGCTTGGGAAGAACTTTGGGCTAATGTATCAACTAGAGAATTTGTAAATGGAGTTATTGATTTAGGAACTGGCTTATTAGAAATAGTAAATCATTTAGGAATCATAAAATCTACTCTTGTTGCTTTAGGGGCTTTAGACATAGTTAAATGGATGTTTATGGGTTCTGGTGGCAAAAAGTCTTCATTATTTGGCGGACTTGTTAATAGTTTACTTCAGTTTAATACTAAGGGAGGTATTAAAGGACTTCTTACAGGTGGACTTGAGGGGGCTACAGAAACAGCTATTAAAGGAGCAGGAGAAGCAACATCTACTGAAGTTTTAGAAGGGGCTTTAAGCGAAGCCGCAGGGAATTCTGTAGTAAAAGGTGCTGAAGAAGGTATTTTTAAAGGGCTTGCTTCATCTGGAATAGGAAAAATTGTTGGAAGTATAGGTAGTTCTATAACAAGTTTACTTCCTATTGTAGGTTATTTAGCCGCAATTGCAGGAGCAATAGCAATTATTTATTCTGCCCTTAAAGCAGGTCAAAAACAGATAGATAAAATGAATCTTTCTGTTAAAGAAACTAGAGATGAAGCTAAAAGTTTAGTTAATAATTATCAAACATCTCAAAAAAATAATAATGCTAATAAAGCAAAAACTGAAGAATTAAGTGATAGATATACTGAACTTTCTAAAGGGGTTAACCTTTCTAATAACCAGAATCTTACTTTAACAAATGAAGAATATAGCGAATATCTTTCTATTTGTAATGATATTGCAAATATGTATCCTAGATTAGTTTCTGGATATGATGCTCAAGGTAATGCTATTCTTAAACTTAAAGGGAATGTAGAGCAATTAACAGAAGCATATAAGCAAGAACAAATAACTGCCGCTAGGACTTTAATTCAAGGTGGAGAAAATAAAGAAGATTCACGGTCTATTTGGGATGATTTTCAACATTATAAAGAAAATGACCAACCTGTTGCACAAAGAAGAAGAGATTTATTAAATCTTATATTAAATAGTCCAAATGCTCAAGAAGAAGTTAACAAAATATTAAATACCGCAGATTATTATAGTACATCTGAAATTGACCCAGAACGACAAGAAATTTTTGACCAAAAAGTAATGCTTAAATATGACCTTGGTTTTTCTGTTGATATGGATGAAACTTCTTTTAATGAAGCTGTTGATAGATTAAAAGCTTCGGCTGAAGAAGCGGAAGTAGAAGCTGAATCAACTTATCAACGAATGGAAGCTATGGGGCAATCTTTCGCTATTGTTAATGAAAAATATTGGGATTTAGATGAAACACAACAAGGTTTTATTACTTCAGCTATTAATAACATGGATAGAGAAACATTATCAGGCTTTGAGAGTTATGAAAGTTATTATAATTATATCAATGACCTTGTTGAACTTGCTAATAATGCTTTTATTAGTAATGAATCTGTTTTTGACGAACAATGGCAAAATATATTGAATCAAGATGGTTTAGATTATGCAATAGATAATTATGAAAATTCACTTAATAAATTAGAAGAATTAGGCTATAAACAAGAAGATATTATAGACCTTATAAATCAAGATACTGTAAAAGTAGGTAATGTTAATCTTAGTACAGATAGAGCAATCAATTGGGGCGAAGACCCTACTAAAAATGAAAATTTTGCTAATTTACAAACTTGGTATGATAAATCTGCGGAACAATTAGCTAGACAATTTAAAAATACGACCTCTACTGTTCTTGGTACTTCTGACGTTTTTACTTTTGGAGATAATGAAGAAATTGAACTTTCTTTTGCCATGGTTACTGAAGATGGACAAGTGTTGAGTTCAGATACTGTTTATGATTATATTAATAATATTATTGATACGGCAAATAAAAATAATGAACCTATAACTATAGACACCATTTTAAAGTATGATAGCGATGTAGAGAATGGTGGTATGAACATTATTGCAGGTGCAGGAAAAGAAGCGGGCGATGCCATGCACGAAATAGAAATCCTTAAAGGTTTCGGTAATGTTGAAGGGGTATATAAAACATTAGATAATTTAGCACAAAAAACAGGAAAATCAATTGATGACTTCATTACAGAATATTATAAATTAGGTAGCTTAAAAGATATAAATACCTTTGGAGATGTCTATGCCGATATATTAAATCTTGGCTCTGGAAAAGGTAATTTAGCGAATGCGAAAACCATGAAGGAATTCCAAGGAATTGCTGATTTTTATCGCCAAGTTTTTGTAGACCAATTTAAAGAAGAAATTGGTGAAGATGCAAGTATAGACCTTTTTAATTCCATATTTGATGACCAAGGCAGAAGTGATTTAACAAAGAACTTCAGTGATATGTTACAACAAAAATGGTTATTAGACCCTAACAGTTCTGGTTATCAAAAATATATGGAACAATTTGAGAATTATAGCTATGATGAAGCTAAAGCTTATGCGAATGCTTTTTCAAAAATAGATAGTTTATCTGATGCTGAGATTCAACAAGAATTTTCTAAAGGTTTACGAGATACTGCCGCAGGTGCTTATCAAGCTACTTTAAATATTGAAGAAGAAACCGCCGCTATAAATAGTTTAAATTCTGCCATGGCTTCTTCTAATGGTGCAACTGGATTATCGTCTGAAGAAATAACGAATGTAGAGACTTTATATAAAGATTTAGCAGGTTATGATGCTTCTGAATTATTTGAATCAACAGCTAATGGTGTTCACTTAAACCAAAAGGAATTAAGAAAATTAAATAAAGAATATCAAAAATCTAAAGTTAAACAACAAAGTAAACAATATGATGAATTACAAAAACAATTATCAGATAGTAAAGATGCTTTAAAAGATTTAAAAGCCCAATATGAACAAGGAGATACATCTATATTAGATGAAATTAATGCTGAAAATAGACGTAAAGAGGGTATTGAAGAAAATATTAATGCTTTAGAAAGAGAAATGGCTCAATATTCAGCATTAACTTCTGCTTATAATCAATATGTTAATGCACAAGCTTCTGCCAATGAAAATGCCAAATATGAAAACATCCAAACTGGTTATGATACCGCTAAAGATTTAATTAAACGTGGATGGGGCGGTCAGGATGATGTTAGAGCATATGTAAATATGTTCACTCAAGAAGATATGATGACTGCACCTGTTGATAAAGTTATAGCTAAATTTAATGAATTAGATGATAAAGTTGCTAATACTAGTTATTCAATGAAAGATTTCTTTACTGTAGATAGTGATGGTAAATCCACAAGTGAGGGTATTTTTAATTTCTTAGACGTTGTTAAAGCGAAAGCTAAACAAGAAATGCCTGAATTGGGAGATGCTATTCTTGACCAATTGGTATCAGTTGATGAAGCAGGTATTTATTCGTTTGATTTTGATATTTTAGGTGGAGACCAAAAAGTAGCTGATATGCTTGGAGTGGATTTATCACTTCTTCAAGCTATTATTCAAGCGGCTCAAGATGCAGGTTTTGAAGTTCAAATGTCTGATGCGTTGCCAGGATTGCAAGGTTTAACACAAGAAATGGTCAATATGAGGGCAGAACTTATAAGACTTGGTGGGGATGCTGAAAAATTTGACTTTAATGTTTTATCTGTTGACGTTGAAGGGAAAAATGGGAAAACACCTGAATTTGATAATAAAGTAAAAGAAATTCAAGAAACTATTGAAACGCTTAAAAATAGTGATTTAAATGACCCTCAAACTTTTGCGGCATTAAACTACGCTAATTCTCAGTTAGATGTTTTAATAGAAAAAAGGGCAAGATTTTTAGCTGACTCTCAAATGGGAGATATGGGTGTAGATTTGTCTACCGTATCAGAAAAATATCAGCAAGTTGGAGTTCTTCTTGATGATTTTCTTTTAAAACAAAACAGATTAAATGAAGCTAGTCGATTAGGTTTGGATACTTCTGATTTCGAATCTGAATTAGATAATGCACAACAAGATTTTTATAATGCTTTGGCTACTTTTTCTAGTGATGAATTAAATGAAATAGGATTACATTTTACTGCTGATTTTGATGAATTAACTCCCGAAGAAAAGGCTGAACAAATAAAACAACAATTTGAAGAAGAAAAGGTTACTTTACATCTTGACACTGAAACAGATACCCCACAAGACCCTACAAAAGGTATGGACGGTCAACATATAGTAGTTGAAGTTCAATTTACTATGAACGGAGAAACGGTTGCTATTGAAGCAATTAATACCGTTACAGAAGCGGCTGAAGGTGTACCTAATGAAACAAATACTACAATGAACGTTAACAGCGAAGAAGCAGAAGCAGAAGCTAATGAATATGGGGAAGTATTAGGAGAAGCCACTAAAGATAGAGACACTCGTTTTATTACTAATTCAGATGGAGAGAAAAAACGAGTAAAAAGTTATATTAGTTCTTTAGACGCTATTCCTCCTTCTGTTCGTAGTAATGTTACAGTTAGTGGTTTATCTTCCGCTACTACAGGAGCTAAAGATTTGGCAAAGAATTTAGCAAATTTATCAGGAAAAACAATTAAAACTTACATACAACAAATTACGGAAAAGAAAACTGTGTATACGGGTAGTAGAGCAGGTATGCCTAGTAATGTTCCTCGATATAACGGAACCGCTCATGCTTATGGTACAATAACAAAATTTAGCCGAAATAACGCTTATGCTAACGGAAGATATTCAGGCGATTGGGGAGTTCCTCAAGATGAAGATGCTTTAATAAATGAATTGGGTGAAGAACTTATTATTCATGATGGTAAATGGAGAATTGCCAATAATGGTAATATGGGATTTACACATTTAGAAAAAGGGGATATTGTTCTTAATCATGAACAAACTGAGGAACTTCTTAAAAAAGGATATGTTTCTAATAGTAGAGGTGTATTAGTTGGTGGATTCTCACATGCAATGGGAACTACTGGAGATGCGTTTTCAGTAGGTAGTGGAGCAGGACGTACCACTAAAAAAACAACTACAAATAAGGCAAATAAATCTAGTGGAAATAAAAAATCTGGTGGAAATAATAATTCTAATAAGAAATCTAGTAATAATAACAACAATAACAATAATACAGCAGAAACTTTCGATTGGGTAGAAGTTAAAATTCAACGTATTGAAGAAGCTATTACGCAACTTGACACTGTAATGGATAGTGTTTATAATACTTGGGGACAACGTAATAATGCTTTAGAAAATGATTTAAAAAAAGTTAAAGAAGAAGTTGATTTACAAAGAAAAGCCATTACAACATATAATGATTATTTAAAAAAGATTGGATTGAAAGAAGACTATGCAAAAAAAATTAGAGAAGGTAAGTTACAAATTGAAGATATTAAAGATGATAAACTGAAAGAAAAAATTCAGAAATATCAAGAATATTATAATAAAGTCGTTCAATGTCAAACCTCTATTACAGAATTAATAGAACGTGAAAAAGAATTGGCGGCACAAAGGTTTGATAATAAAGCTTCTCAATATGATAATCGACTGCAACAGTATGATACCAGAATAGAAGCGGCTGATGCTTTATCTGATAAAGCGGAAGAAATGGGACGCTTAATGACAGGTTATTATGAAGGTATCATGAGAACGGCAGAGAATAAAAGGTTAGGGATTCTCAGAGAAGAATATGATGCCTTATTGAAAGAATTTAATAATGCCGTTGACAAAGGAAAGATTGCTAAATGGTCTGAACAATGGTATGAAATGGCTTCTACTATTGATGAAGTAAATCAATCTATTATTGAAGCAGAAGCGTCTGTTATAGAGCATGAAAATGCTATGAGACAATATAACTGGGATAGATTTGATAATAAACTTGAAAGAATTGAAGCTATCGCAGAAGAAGCAGAATGGATTGGTTCTTTACTTGAAGAAGGTAAATCTTTTGAAGAAGAAACTGGCGAATATACTAAATTAGGTAGTGCTAGAATGGGAATGCTTGCTATTCAATATGATACTTATTTAAATGAATCCGCTAGATATGCGGCTGAATTAAAGAATATTGAAAAAGATATAGCTCAAGACCCTTATAATCAGGATTTGCTTGACCGTAGGAAGGAACTTTTAGAAGCCCAAAGGGATGCTATTTCTAATGCGTTAAAAGAAAGAGATGCTATTAAGAGTCTTATTGAAGAAGGAATAGAAGCCCAACTTAATGCTTTACAAAAATTAATTGATAAATATAAAGAAGCTTTACAGTCTCAAAAAGATTTATACGATTATCAAAATAATGTCACTGAAAATGCAGATGAAATTAGTAGATTACAAAAATTAATTTCAGCTTATCAAGGAGATGATTCTGAAGAATCCAGACTTAAAGTTCAACAATATCAAAAAGAATTAAAAGACGCTCAAAAAAGTTTATATGATACTCAATATGATAGAAATATATCTGATACTGAAGAAGCATTAGATAAATTATATGAACAATATGAAGAAACTCTGAATAATGCTTTAGATGATGTTGATAAATTAATTAGTGATGTTATTGATGGTGTTAATTCTGGTTCTCAAAATATTGTCGATACAATAAAAGAAGCTACAGATAAATATGGTTATACTTTAACTACTTCTATGGATACTATTGCAAATGCAATAGGTAATCTTGTGTCTGGTACAATTAAAAAAGATATAAGTTCTTCTGACACTGGACAAAATATTAGTCCCGAATCTGGAGTAGATACTGCATCTAATCAAACTGCTAAAGAGGTTAATAAAGCTGTCAATAATGCTTATAATCAAGCCGCCGAAGAGTTTAAAAAAGGACAGGCTACAAGTGCTATAGAAAAATCCGCAGGTTTAAGTGGAGATGGAAAATCTTATACATATGGTGATGGTACATCTGTTCAATTTAAAACTGACGCTACAAAAGGTGGATTCGTTAATGGCACTGATGGCAAACAATATTATTTTGACAGTAGTGGTATGGTAGGTATTGGTGGTGGATTACAAACTATTAAAGGTTTTAAATATTATACAGATGAAAAAGGTGCTTTACAAACTGGATGGCAACAAGTTGGAGATAAGTGGTATTATTTCTATAAATCTACTATTCCTGAATATACTGGTAAAAATGGAAACCATTATAAAGGTGTAGCCGCTACAGGTTGGCAAAATATCAAAGATGAAAAAGATGGTAAAACATATCTTTATTACTTTGATAAAAATGGTGTAATGCAAAGTAATAGATGGAAAGATAGGACGGTTGGAGGAAAAGTTTATCGTTATTGGTTAAAGAAAAATGGTAGGGCTTTCCAAAATGGTTATTTCAGTTCTGGTAAAACGACTTATTATTTTAACAAAGATGGTTATCTTTTAGATAAAAAAGGTGGTAAACCTAAAGTATTCTCTAAAATACAATATAAGACAGGTGCATATGGTATTACTCAAGACCAATTAGCATGGACTCAGGAAAATAAAAAAGAAGAAGCTATTATCAGACCCTCTGATGGGGCTATTCTTACTCCACTGTCTCATGGAGATTCTGTTCTTAATGCTAAAGCCACTAAAGCATTATTTGAATTTGCTAATAATCCAGATGATTACTTTAAATCTTATACTGATGGAAGTAATTATAATGATGTTCCTACTATTAATAATACTATGAATGGCGATATGAATATTCAATTTAATATCAATGGTGCTAATATAACTGATTATGACACATTTAAGAAACAACTTACGAGCGACCCTCAATTTGAACGACTGTTAAGGTCTATGACTACAGACCGTTTATTTGGTGGTAGTTCACTGAAAAAATATAAAATTTAATTTTATATATATTTAGAAGGGTGCGTGTAATAGCGCACTCTTCTATTTTATAGGAGTAATACAATGGATATAAATGATAATACAGAAGAATTACTTAAAGAATTAGAAGAAAAAATTTTATTAAATAAAAAGTACCAAGTTGCTCTTGAAGCTGAATTAGAAGAAGTAAGGAACATAAAACAAGAATTAGCTGATATGCTTGTGGCTTTTAGAGAATATAATGAAAAGGTACTTGATATTATTATAGAAGATTAATAAGAAATAAAGGGGGTATCTTTGTGTTAGCTTATGATTTTATGTATGATAATGAAAAACTAAGTGATAAGGGTTTTATTATTTGTAGCTTTAATGGAGGGAAAAGCGATAATGTCTCAAGTGGCTCAGAGATAACCTTTAATACTGTTTCAACATTGAATGGGGCTAAATGGGAATTATCCAGTATTGAATATAAAGATTGTTTAACGGCTACAATTGAGATTATGAAGAACCCTTGTTTAGACATTAATAATTTAGAAATTACAACTGAAGAAATAAGAGGAATAATGAGATGGTTAAACCGTAACACTTTTCATGAATTTAGAATTATAAATGATGAATATAGAGGTTTTTATTTTAATGGTAGTTTTGATAAAATAGAAAGAATTGAATTGAATGGTGTGACTTATGGATTAGAATTAAACTTAGTTACAGATAGACCTTTTGCAATCCAAGATTTTATAGAATTTGAAAATATTGGTGAAGAAAATGATTGGTCTTTTACTATTAATGATGTTTCAGATGCTGAAGGGTATATTTATCCTAATATGGAAATTACTTTGGCAGGAGATGGCGATTTAGAAATTACTAATTCTATTAATGATGTAGATATGATTATTAAAGATTGTACATCTGGAGAGGTAATTACAATTAATTATCCAATTATTGTTTCTTCTAATTTAAATCATTTAATACAAAATTCTTTTAATTGGCAATTTTTTAGAATAGAAAATAATTATCATGATAATGAAAATATTGTTACAGTATCATTACCATGCACAATAAAAATGAAGTATTCTCCTATCGTTAAGGTTGGTTTAATATAATGGGGGATTAATATGGCAATTAAAATAAAATTTGATAAATCTAATCGTCCATTACAACCGACTTTTATTTTAGCAACTAAAAGTGGAAAACGATTAGGTTTACTAAATGCACAAGGGGTTCATATTGTTGATTATTTAGAACAACCTTGTGAATTTACTTTTTCAGTAAATAAATTTTTAAATAATGTTGAAGACCCTTTATGGGATGAAATAAAAAATTTTAGATTAGCTTATTGTATAGAATGGGATACGTGGTTCGAACTTGTTTTAAATATAGAAGAAAGTACAGAAACTATTAAAAATTTATCTGCAACTGCATTGTGTGAAGCAGAATTATCTCAAACAAATTTATACAATATAGAAATTAATACCGAAAATGATATTGAAAGAGAAGATTATATTCCCAATATTATTTTTAATCCTGATAATCCAAAAGAATCTATATTACACAGAGTTTTATCGAAAGCATCGAATTATAGTATAGGAACTGTATCTGAATCTATTCGTGGATTACAAAGAACTTTTACTTTTGATTCAACATCTATTCATGATGCGTTAAATAATATTGCCAGTGAAATAGGATGTATTTTTATATATGATAATAGTGCTGATGAAAATGGTAACCCTAAAAGAATGGTCAGTGCTTATGATTTAGAAAATAAATGCGTAGAATGTGGTTATCGTGGAGAATTTTCAGGTGTTTGTCCTAAATGTGGTTCTGGTGAAATTCAAGAGGGATATGGTCAAGATACAACAATTTTTGTAACTGCTGATGAATTAACTGATAAAATTAATTTTTCAACAAATACAGATGCTGTAAAAAACGTATTTAAACTTGAAGGTGGAGATGATTTAATGACAGCTACCATTAGAAATGCAAATCCTAATGGTGGAGACTATCTTTGGTATATCACAGATGATATGAAAATAGATATGTCTGATGAATTGGTTGGGAAATTAGAAGAATATGATACAATATATAACTCTTATAATGAGGGCGAAAATATTGATTTAGATTCTTCTTTAGTAAGTTCTTATAATAATTTATATGAAAAGTATAAAGATGGTAATACTGAATTAGAAAAAATTACTACTCCTTTAACTGGCTTTTCTGAATTGATGACAATCTATTATTATACCATAGATTTTGATTCTTATTTATCTGATGAAATGATGCCCACTTTTAAATTGGCAGATACAACAGCAGAAGAACAAGCTGAAAAATTAACTAATAATACCATGTCCCCTTGTGCGGTATCTAAATTAGATTCATTAGTTTTAACATCAGCAAATAATGTGGTTTTATCTAAAGCGAAATCTATTGTTGATGCTAGATATAAAATAGAAGTTGAATCAGCTACTTTTAATAAAAATGAATTAACTTGGACAGGTACTTTAGTTATTACAAATTATGCAGATGAAGAAGATACTGCGACAACAGAAGAGTTAACAATTTTATTTAATGATGATTTAGCTACATATTTAAAACAACAAATAGATAATTATTTAGCAAAAAATACAGATAAAAATTTAAGTATTACTGAATTATTTGCTAAAGAACAAGCAGATTTAATAGAAGAATTAAAAAAATATAATTTAAATAGTCTTTCGAATTTCCAAGATGCTGTTGAAGCTTGTAAATCAATTATGCAAGAAAGTGGTATTACAGGAGATGAAAGGGCTTTAGTTTATCAAGAAATTTATACTCCTTATTTAGAAAAATCTGATGCTATATTAGATGCAATTGCAGAACGTGAATCTGAAATTAATCAAATTAAAGCTTTAGAAGATAATATTGCTTCAATTAAAAATAGGATTCAATCGCAATTAGATTTAGAAAAATTTTTAGGGGAAACTTTATGGAAAGAATTAGCACTTTACCGTAGAGAGGATAAATATTCAAATCCCAATTATACTTCAGAAGGACTTAATAATGATGAAGTTTTTGCAAGAGCATTAGAATTTCTTGAAACAGCTAAAAAAGAAATATATAAATCTTCAACGCAACAGCATTCTATTTCTTGTTCTTTAAATAATTTATTAACTATAGATAAGTTTAAACCTTTAACCAATTATTTTGAAGTTGGAAATTGGATTAGAGTTCGTGTTGATGATAATATTTATAAATTAAGATTAGTTCAATATGAAATAGATTATGATAGTTTAGACACTATTAGTGTTGAATTTTCTGATTTAACAACTACTATAGATGGTATAACAGACCAAGCATCTTTAATTTCTAAAGCTGTTGCTATGACTACTAGTTACGATTCTGTTAGAAGACAAGCAAATGCAGGAAGTGATACTTATACTGTTGTTAAAAATTGGCTATCTGATGGTATTTCTTCAGCTAATCTAAAAATGGCAAATGATGCAGATAGTCAAACACAAGTCTGGAATGAATCAGGAATGTTATTCAGAAGATTAGACCCTGAAACTCAGGAATATGATTCTGAACAAATGAAAATAATTAATAATTCAATTGTTCTTACAAAAGATGGTTGGGATACAACTAGTGTAGCAATAGGTAGAATTTATTATGAAGAACCTGCTACAGGAGAAACTGTATTATCTTATGGTGTTAATGCCGAAACATTAGTTGGTCAATTAATTCTTGGTAATTATTTAGGAATATATAATTCCGCAGGTACTATGAAATTTGATGACGATGGTTTTATGGTAACGAATGGAATTAATACAGTTTCAATTAATCCTAATGACCCAGATTCTTTATTTACTATTACAAAAAATACAAGAGGGCAAGATGGCAGTATTGTTACTACAGAAGTTATGTCATTAAATTCTGATGGGGATGGGAGTTTTAGTGGTAAAATTACTTCAGATGAAGCGCATATAGGTGATGATACTAATTATGTAGATTTTACAGATGGAGTTTTAACCATTACTGCTAAAAACTTAACATTATTAGATGATGGCGATACTAATATTATGTTAAATAATTTATCAAATCTTAGTCAAGCTGATATTAGTCAAGCCGCTATAGATTTCTTAACTTCTGAAATGGTAACAGCAGGTACTATTTCAGCCGCATTAGTTCAGGCTGAACAAGGTGATTTTGATAGTTTAACTGCTGATAATGCTTTTATTGATTTCTTAGAATCTAATTTAGTTGTTGCTTCAGAAATTAAAGTAAATGATTTAAAAGCTAAACTGGCACAAATTGATTCTTTAGAAGCTGATAGTGCTTTTATTAGGTATCTTGAATCTGAACTTGTAGTTGCCAGTGAGATTAAAGTAGATGATTTAAAAGCCAAATTAGCTACTATTGATACTTTAAATGCTGATACTGCTTTTGTTAGGTATTTGCAAGGATTATCAAATACTGTAATTGAAACTAAAGCCCAAACTGGTTATTTTAGAGATTTAATTGCAGGTCAAATATCTGTAGATGATTTACAGGCAGGAGATATTGTTCTTTCAAATAATATGAGAATATTGTCTGAAAATGGAACAATGGTAATGAATGGAAATGCCTTACAAATTTGGGGTAAGTATATAGATGATGAAGGTCAAGAACAAGATTATGTTGGTATTCAATTGGGATATGATAATAGCCATACTCCAAGTTTAATTTTAAGAAATGAAAATGGGGCTACAATTCTTACTCCTGATGGAATTACAAGTGATGCTATTGCTGACCAATTAATTATTAATGATATGGTTAAAGATGGAACATTAGCTAAAACAAAATTAGGATTTGAAATCTTAGAACCTAATGAACAAGGTGGAATAGATATAACAAAAATATATGATGGCGCACAAGAATTTGGAGCATCATATACCTCATTTAAAAATAATACTACCACAGCTTTAGAACAATTAGATGATAAAATAGATAATATAAATAATTATGATTTATATATTGAATGTCCAAATGGCACGAATATTCATGGTGCTACATTAACTTTCAATGCAAAACTTTTTAATAATAATGTAGATGTAACAGATGAATATGACCCATCATGTTTTATATGGACACGTTCATCACAAGATACATATGGAGATATATATTGGAATGATAGACATTCCACTGGAACAAAAACAATTCAAGTTACGGCTAACGATGTAAGAATTAATGCTGACTTTCAATGCAAATTTGAGTATGAGGGTGTGACCGTAACTTCAGGTTAAGGAGGAAAATATGGCAAGAGTACAAGCGTTTTCAAGCGTTTCTGTCGTTGATTTGACAGACGTTGGGGCGATAAATCTATACTGCACAAGTAATCAACCTTTGTCAGTAATTTACGACCCTAATACAAATAATGGTACTTATACACCTAACTGGGCTTCTTCGAATTTGGTAATTACACCTGTAATATCATACAATGGTAATAATCTAGCATTAACAGCAACAGGATTAGTTGTTAACTTTACTCGTAAAGAGGGGTCTGGTACAGCCACCGCTCTTGTAACAGGAGAAACTGTTACTAATGGTGTTTTAACTGTTAGTGCTAATCAATTAGCTTCTGTTACAAGTGGACAATTAACATATATTTGTAAAATTACTTATACAGACCCTAACACAGGTGTACCAATTTCTGCTGAAACAAGTATAACTTATACATTAATTACACAAGCGTCTGAATTAAAAGATGCGGATATTATTGGCGAAACAGCTTTCTTATATGATACTGATAAAGTTATTGTAGGTACTGGTATTATTACTTTAACAGCTTCATTAACTAATGTTAATATGGTACAATGGCAATATCAAAAATCAGATGGGACATATGGGGCTTATCCTTTAACAACAGGACATAATACTTCTATTACAGCCCCCACTTTAAAGGTTTATGCTGATGAAGCTAACATTTGGTTAAATAATAAATATGCAATAATTAAAGTTAAAACCAATGATGATAGTGTTTATGATACTATTCAAATTAGTAAAATTTATGATGGTGCGGCAGGTTCAGCTACAGTTAGTGCGGTATTAACAAATGAAAGCTTTTTGTTACCTGTAGATAGTGATGGTAATGTAATGTCTGAAAGTGTATGGGGAGCAGGCGCAACTACAATTAAAATTTATGAAGGTGGTTCTGATGTTACCAGTTCTTGGACAGTAACAGCTTCAAGAGGTACAGGATTATCTGGTACTTATGATACAGCTACACATACATTTACTCCAAGTGGACTTACACAGGATGTCTCAAATGTAGATTTTACATGTACTCGTACAGGTTATAATAATATTAGTAAAAGATATACTATTACAAAACAATATTCTGGTGCTGATGGTCAAAATGCTGTATTATATAGTTTAGAGCCTGATTATTATGCCATGAATCGTGCTGAAAGTGGAACATTAACTCCCACTTCTGTTGTATTTAGGGCATATAAAAAATCTGGCGAAGATTTAACTAAAACAACTTATTCAGGAAGATTTATTATTTCTGAAACCACAGATGGTTCAACTTATACCGTAAAATATACAAGTGGTTCTGATGAATCCTCTAAATCTTATGCTCCATCAGCTAATACTGTTACAGGTATTAGATGTGTTTTATATGCTTCTGGTGGTACAACGACTGAACTGGATACTCAATCCGTTGTTATTACTGATGATGGTAAAACTGGTGCTTCTGGTGCAAATGGTAATAGCGGTATTTCTACTGGATTAGGAAACTATAATGATGTAATTCCTTGTGGGACAGATGGTAAAGCAAGCGCACAAAAAGATATAACTATTCCTTTCTTTGCTTATCAAGGTATCACTAGAGTGCCAGTAACGGCTACTGTGGGGACATTACCTAGTGGAGTGACAGTTAATTCTAATACAGCAGGTACAAGTAGTTCAAATGGTAATTTAGTATTAAGAGTTGCTAAAAATGCTACTTTTGGTAGTACAAGTCTTTTAACTGGTGATATTACAATTACATTAACAGCAACAACTACAGATGCTAATACAGGTACGACTTCAAGCGCATCTGTAGACCAAAAATATACATGGACTAAAAATATTAAAGCCATGGATGGTAATAATGCTGTAATTCTTCAATTATATTCTGAAGATGGTGGTACAGTTTCTACAACAAAAAGTACAACTACAATTAAAACTATGTTGACTTCTGGAACTGAAACTGTAGTGCCAAGTGCAGTTAAATGGTATAAGTTTTTTGGAAGTAGTTATGCTATTATTGATGGAGAAACTGGAGTTAATATTACTATTAGTGAATCAGATGTAGATGACCAAATGTGGTTAAAATGTGAAGCTACTTATAATAGTGTGACTTATACAGCATATTATACTATAGATGATACTACTGACCCTTATACTGCATATACTTTTGCAACTATAGAACAATTTAAAAATTCTCAAGGATATGGGGCTATCTATACAAGAGTATATCAAAATGGTGTAGAAATTGACCCTATTAAATCTACGACTTTTAGTAATACAGCCCCTACAGGAGCATCTAATGGTGATTTTTATTATCATTTAAATACAACTAATAAAACTTGTGTTTTAAAAAAATATAATGGAACAAGTTGGGCAGATGCTACAGAAAAAGATAGTTTAAGTTATAAATATTATAGATTAGATAATAATGGTAACGCACTTGATACTGGTTCTCCATATAAATCAACTAGATGTTTTTATATTGACCCTAGTATTATTAATGGTAGAATGCAGTTTATATGTAGCGTTACGGAATAAACAAGGCAATCCTTAATGTCTTGTTATTTTTATGCTCAAATAGCAAGACATGAAAGGAGGTCATATGAGTATAAAAGCATACGGAACAGTAACTGTTTTAAATGTAGATGATGGGGAAAAGGGTGATATAGGTGTTAGTGTATCTTCCGTTACACCTATGTATTATCTTTCAACATCTGCAACTAAATTACAAGGTGGTTCGTGGTCAACTGCAAAACCAGAAATCACAACTGGTAAATATTTGTGGACTAAACAACGTACTACTTTTTCTGATAATACGACTAAAGATTCTACAGCTATTTATGACGCTACTATTACAGGAGTTGAAAGTAGAGTTAGTAGTGTTGAAAATACTATAACTAATAAAGTATGGTCATCAGATATAAGTTCTGCTATACAAGCTTTTGATAATGGAACAGACACTACACATTCTACTATTAGAGATAGAATCACACAAACTGAAACAGATATTACTGGAATTAGGTCGTCTGTATCTGATATAGAAACTTCTTTAGATGGTAAAGCTGATGGTTCTACAGTTAGTGCTATATCTACAAGAGTATCAACTTTAGAACAAGATGTAAGTGGATTCCATACAACTGTAGAAAATACTTATGCTACAAAAACAGAAAATACAACTACTTTAAATACAGCTAAAACTTATGCAGAGCAATTATCTGATAGGTTTTATGCTTATGTAGAAGGTGCAGGTGGGACTTCTTCAATTACATTAACAAATAAAGCTTTAGAAGCTATAACTAATCAATTTATAGTTAAAGACCCTAATGGAAATTCTACTATTATTTCTGGTGGTAGAATATATGCTAATTCTATCACTACAGCTATGCTTGCTACAGATGCGATTAAATCTACTAATTATACTAAAGTATCTGGGAATACATCAGCTTATTCAAATACTGGTAGCTATTTTAATTTATCAACTGGTAATATAGAAACTCCTAATTTTGCTGTAGATAATACAAATAGTAAAGCTTATATTAATGGTGAGATTATTGCAACTTCTGGTTCAATAGGAGATAGTTCAACAAATTATTGGGAGATTGGTACAAAAACAGATTATAATATGGCTCAATCTGCCGCTCTTATAGCGCATGGCAGTTCATATATTCAATCTGGACAATTTATGATTCATGATGATAAAGTAAATACACAATCTTATGCACAGAATAGAACAATAACTCACCCTCATTATGAATATTATTATAATTATACAACGAATGTTGATAATGCTATAGATACTTACTATGATTTTGGAATGCAAGCCCCACAATTAAATACAACATCAAGTGGGTATGTTGCAGGAATTAGTGACCTTTTCTTATATGGTCGAAGACATAAAAATAATATTCCTGTATTAGAAACAGACTGGGAATACTTTTTTAAAATAGATAAAAAAGGGGATGTATATACTCAAGGAACTATTTATGAAAAGGGTATTCCTCTTTCACAAAGATATGCTTCAATTAGTGATGTAGATGGTAGTTATTTACCGAAAACAGGTGGAACTATTACAGGAAATTTAACAGTTAATGGAACTTTAACAGCTACATTAGCTAGTTTATCTATTAATGGTAAAACTTATAATAATACAAATTCTGTTAATGTAGGAACAATAGGAGTAGCTTATGGCGGTACTGGTGCTACTACATTAACTTCTGGTCAAGTTCTGATAGGTAATGGAACTAGTGCTGTTACAACTAGAGTAATTAAAGATTACACAAGTGTTAGTAATCTTGGATGGACTAGTTCAACAGGTGGACAAATACTTGATGTAAATGCACTTGCATATTGGAATGGTAGATATAATGCTTCAGCTAGTAATTTACAATATTGGAAGGGTGGACAATTTGGTACAATGGCTAATGAATCCGCTAATGATTATATCCAAACTACAGGTGGAACAGTATCAGGCGCATTAATTGTAAATGCTGAATTACAAGCTGACAGTATTAGTTCTGGCAATTTAATTGTAAATGGTGTTGGTAGATTTAATAATGGTTTATATGGTAATTTAACAGGTAATGCTGATACAGCTACAAAAGCCACACAAGATAGTGCAGGTAATACAATTAATACTACTTATATTAAAGGATTATCAGTAAATGGTCAAACAATTACCATTACTAAAGGTGATAATACTACTACAACTATTACAACACAAGATACAAATACTGATACTTTAGTTAAACAAGACTATAGTACAACAAATAATAGCTATCCAATTTTAATGTCTGCAACAGCAGGAATTTCAAGTACATCCTCAAGAGGAGCAAAAACAACAATAGTAAATAATGGATTATATGCTAATCCTAGCACAGGAAAAATCACGGCTACAGGTGGATTTGTTGGTAATTTAGAGGGTAATGCTAATACAGCTACACTTGCTACAACAGCAAATACTTGGACTAATAGTATAACTATTACAATAGGAAATACAGGTAAAAGTGTTAATGGTTCAGGAAATGTTACTTGGTCTAAAGCAAATATAAGTGGCAATGCTTCAACTTCAGATAGTGGATGGATGTCAAGTGACGATAAGGCTAAATTAGATGCGATTAAGATTAGCGATATTGATGACGTTATTTCCGCAGATAGTATTATAGGTACAAGTGGTATAGACGTTTCTATTGTTTCTGGTGTAGCTACTATTAGTGGTTTATTTAAAGTCCCTACAGCTTCTGGAAATAATGGGCAAACTATTATTAGTAATGGTACTACAGGTGTATGGACAGATTTTAGTGCTTCATTAATTAAATCTGGAACATTACCTGTTGCAAGGGGTGGTACAGGACAAACAAGTGCTGTTAATGCGGCTAACGCTTTTCTTAATGCACTTGGCACAGGTTCAAGTACACCTGTAGATGCCGATTATTATATTTCACAATTTGTAGGCGGTGGCACAACAACTACCACTTATCATAGAAGACCTATGTCCGCATTATGGACATATGTGAAAAATAAAATCAGTTCTGATTTAGGACTAACAGCTTCTACCTATGAGGGTAAAGCGGCAAGTGCAGTAGATGATAGTCACAATCATACTCCTACTACTATAAAAGAAAATAACTATGTAGCAGCTGGAGATATGTTTTCTATTCCAAAGATAAACACTCTTAGAGCTAATCGTTTAGCATTTTTACCTGCTGACCAAATTATTATTGAAAAAACTACAGATGGTGGAGTTACATGGGTAGATGCGGAAATTTCAGATACTGAAAAAAGGAATCTGTTTGCAGGTAATTTAACTAATGCCGGTGTTTATATACCTTTTAAGGATGGTGTTAGAAGTACTTTATGTGGTATTAGAATTACTATTACGGCTATGAAATATAATGTTCCTCAAGGGACTATCGAAACAGAAAAATATAATTATTGGAACTCTAATTATGTGACTGGAGTTGAACGTTATTGTAATTTATCTGGTCTATATATGTGGGTAAATGCAAAATCAGATAGAATGTCATTAAAAATAGAAAAAGCAACGGGTAAAAATTCTACAAACTGGATACAGATTCATAACTTTACATCAGTGGATAATGTATTAAGAGGGTGGGATGGTGGAAATGTAATTAATAACTTAGGTAATGAAACTTTTGGTGGAGGTCTCACTCAGACATCTAATTATTGGAATTATAGATTTACATTTTTTACCGCTTCAACCACTGATGGTGGAACAGTAGGTAGTGGTAGTCCTAACGATAAACAAGCTATTTCTAGAATATATGGTTATGGGCCTGGTATTTGGTATTCACCAAATAATTTAATGTCTATAGACCATTTATATACTTGGGATATTAATCAGAATGCTCATTTTCCTGCCGCTATAACAGCAACAACCTTTAACGGAAATGCTACTTCTGCTACTACAGCTACTTCTGCTACTAAGGCTACACAAGACAGTGATGGCAATACTATAAGTTCAACTTATTTAAAATTATCTGGTGGTACAGTAACTGGTACTTTAGTTTTATCTAAAACTACTGATGCTAGTGGAACTAGTAATAATGCTTGTGCATTAAAAATTGGTAATACAGTTGGACAGCATTTAGAATTTGATGATAATGAGATAATGTCAAAATCTAGTGGAACTGCACCTAATATATTGTATCTTAATGCTGATGGTGGACTTATTTCTACTGGTTCTGGTGGCATTAATACGTCAGGTGAAATAACAATTGGTAGTCATGCTAATTTAAAATATGATTCTACAATAGAAGCTTTATGTTTTAGTTTTGTTTAAAAGGTGGTGATTAATATGGGATTACAAGTTTGGTTGCCACTTCAAGGTAATTTAGAAAATAAAGGACTTAGTAAAGTCACTTTAACAACATCTGGAACTCCAACTATAGAAAACGGTAAAATAGGTCAATGTTATACTTTTAATGAAAATTCTTATTTACTTTCTACTGAATCATTTTTAGAGGGTGCTACAAAATATTCTTTGTGTTGTTGGTTTAAAAGTGATTATGATGGGACAGCATGGAAAAGAATAATGTCTTTAGGAAATCATACAAGAGTACAATTAGATATTGTCCCAACAACTAAACACGTTCGATTCTTTATTAGTAAAGATGGGACAAGTTCAGTTTATTCAGGTGTTTATTCTACAACTTTATGTTATGATGGACAATGGCATCATGTGTGTGGAACTTTTAATAATGGAAAAATAAAATTATATATAGATGGAGTTCTAGAAGATAGTGCAACAGGTGACGCTACAACTTATACTGAAACAAGTGGACAACGATTAGCAATAGGGGCTGTGACCACTGGGGACGGAATGTTTAAAGGCTCAATAAATGATGTTCGTATATATGATGAATGTCTTTCACCTATGCAAGTTAAATTAATATCTCAAGGTTTGGTAGCTCATTATCTTTTAAATAGAAATGGTTTAGGTGTAACTAATTTATTAAAAAATGGATTTGGTGAATTAGGTGCAGAAAATTGGCAAAATGCTTCTAATATGTTTGATGATGTTCCTGCTAATCATCCAGAAATATATCATAGTTATAAAAAAGTTGAAAGTAGTGAATTTATTCCTATTTATCAAAATCATGAATATAAATTTTCTACTTGGATAAAAACTGCTGTAACTTCTGGAGATTCATATCCCAGTTTATGTCCTTATGATGTAGATAAAAATTTTATTTATTATTATAATTGCGCTAGTGGATTTAATCTTTCTACCATGACAACTTTGACTCAAGAATTAAAAAAAGGTGATACTAAAATATATGTTAATGATTTAAGTAAATGGAATGCCAATAGTGGACATTATTTTAATTATGCGGCATTATTTGGTTATAAAGACAGTACTGGTTATACTTATCCAGATGGAATCTACACTAGAGATTTAGGAACTTTTGGTTCTGGAACTAATGCCAAAACTAACTTAGATAAAACAAATAATGTCATTACTTTAAATTCTGCTTATACGGGAGAGAATAAACCTGTAGGAACTAAAATATGTGCTTCTACAGCAGGTTCTAATTATTTCTATCCATTAGGAGCTATTGCCTATGCTTCTATAACTGATTGGGTTTATAAAGAAGTAACTTTTATTAATGATAATCCTAGATTAGCTGTAGCAAAATATGTTAGAGTTTTTGCTTATGATAATTGTTATCAAGCAGGTATAACATTAACAGACTTAACTCTATTATCTACAGAAGATAATATAGAATATGACGTTTCTGGTTATTATAATAATGGAATAAAATATAATATTACTGATTATACTCCTGATACTCCAAGATACTCAGTCGCTACTAAATTTAATGGGACAAATAGTTATATTAATGTTGGTCGTGGGGGTATGGTTAGAGATGAAATTACTGTTAATATTTGGGGATATATGGATGATTGGACTAAATATAATAGTAGATTAATATCATGCACTGAGGGAGGTGGATGGAATTTTGAACCTGCATCTGGTGGGAAAATCCATTTTGCTTTAGGAACTGGTAATACTTCTAATACATATAAAAGTCCAACTGGTTATACTTTATCGGAATTATCATCTGGATGGCATATGTTTACAGGAACATATGATGGATTTGTAACTAAACAATATGTAGATGGAATTTTAAACACTAGTAATAATGCTTATACAATTAAAACTCCAATCTTTTATCATGCTTCTAATCCTATTTTAATTGGTACAGAAGCTAGTTCCACTCAAAATCCTGCTAATTATTATTTTAATGGCTATATATCAGATGTAAGGATATATGCAACAGCATTATCAGAATCAGATATACAATCTTTATACAATAACTCAGCTTTTCTAGATTCGTCTGGAAATATTTATGCAACTGAATATACAGAATCATAGAAAGTAGGTGTATTATGAATAATATAAATAAAAAAGGAATTTGGACTACATCTGCTTTCTATGAATTGTATAATCTTAATATTACTGAATCAGAAGATATACCGTCTGATGTAATTACTGCAACAACAAATAGTAAATCAAATGGTTCAGTAGCAATACAAACAAGCGATTATTTATCATGTAATGAAATCGTAGAATATTGAGGGACATATGGTAATTAAAGCACGTATAAATGGAAACGATAATTATACTTTTAAATTATGTTCTTGGGATGCCCCTAGTTTTGAAAGTTCCCAAGCTTTAGTTGTTCAATCAGATGACTTTAAATATTTAAAAGAAGCGTTTTCAACAATAACTAAAATAGAAATATTTGTTGCTGATAATATCGTGGCTGAATATACTACGTTTAATTCTTTTTCAGAAATGACTTATTTGGGTTCTGTGTTTGTAAAGCATGAAAATATTTTTGCAGATGCAATTCAAATTACTTTAACACAAGCTAATATTGCTGAACAGGTTAAACGTATTCAAGAACAAATAAATAATGTCGTTGATATTGATGCAATGACAATCGAAGAGTATAGAACTTATTTATTAAATGTAATTAGTCAAAGATGTCAGCAAGAAATATTTGATGGGGCTGAAATAGAAATTTCAACAGGATTAAAAAGATTTACATATAAATCTGAAGACCAAGTAAATATACAGTCAGCAGTAAGTATATTAAGACTTGTTCCAGATTTAGAATATGTACCTTATCATGCCAGTAAAGATAATTGCTATTTAATGCCATCTAAAGATATGTTAAAAATATATATGGCATTACAGCTTAGATTAACATATTTAACCACAAGATGTAATCAATTTAATATGTGGATTAAAGAAATTCCAACAAAAGAAGAACTTATGCAAATTACATGGGAATCAGAACTTCCTGAGTCCTTTCAAGAAAATTTAAATCAAATATATAACTATGCCCTTTATATTGTACAAAGAGTTTCTGAAGCTATTACAGGTGAAAATAACACACCTACAGTTATTACGAATGATTACGAAGAAAGTGATGAATCTGAAGATTCTTATAATGGTGAGTAATAATGAACCAGAAACAAATAGAAAATATTTTTTATATTTTAATAAAAAGAATTATTCAATGTTTCTTTTTATTTTGTATTGGTGGATTAATATATACTACTTTAGAAACATGGTGGAGAGGATACACATTTGATTCAATGTATATGTTAGCAGGTATCGTATCTATATTATTAATGATTCTAAATGATGTAGTTTTAGATTATGATACAGAATTTTTTATCCAATGTTTAACAGGTGGAATAATGTGTACCTTTTTAGAAGGAATAACAGGTTTAATTGTTAATAGAGATTTTAGTCAATGGGATTATAGGAATTTACCATTCACTTTTTTCTGGGGGCAATGTAATTTGTTATTTGTATTTGTTTGGATTATTATTTCATGTTTTGGAATTATTTTTACAGATTGGTATGAATGGAAAATAATGAAAATTGGTGAAAAACCTTATTATAGGTTAAAGATATTTAATATGAAAAAAATATATTTTTATTGATTAAAAAGGAGATTAGAATTATGAGTAATACTGTGACAAAGACTTTTACGACAGCAGAAATTGTTAATATTGTAGGTTTTCTTAATCATATAATTGAAACTAAGGCGATTGACGAATTAAGTATTAAGTTTAAATGGGCGATTAAAAAATCTATGAAAGACCTTGTAGAAGTTGATTCTAAATTTAAAGAATTTAGAGAAGAATATATAAATGAACTTAGAACTAAATATTTTATGGATGACGAGAAATCTGAACCTACAACTTTAATTGAAAAAGATGAAAATGGTAATGACATTGAAGTTGATGGTAGGAAAGTAAAGCCTGAATATTTAGAAGAATATAATAAAGAATTAAATGATATTAATGAAAAATTACATGAAATCTTAACAGAAGATAATGATGTAACTATTAGCGTAATTGATATTGATGCAGAAATTGACAAATTACCTGATGATACTAAATTTACTTTTGAAGATTTAGAAATGTTATCAGTTTTTGATAAGGGGGATGCTTAATGGCATCTTCCTTTTATGAAAGGAAGGTGAGTAAAATTGGCATATCTCTCTAATTTAATTGTTGCAGGTAATTCTAAATTCTTAAATAAAATATATGCAAAAGATTTAGAAGTCAGTGGAACTTTTGGAACAACTGGCAATGTAAGTGTAGGGGGAAGTTTAAGTGTAACTGGTGCATCTACTTGTACAGGTGGAATTACTATATCAGGAGAATCTACTTTTAATAATACAGTAAATTTTAAGGGAAATGGTATAGAATTATATTATAATACTCCTTTTATAGATTTTCATTTTAAAAATTCTACAGCAGATTATACTTCCAGAATTATAGAAGAAAATAGTGGAATTATTACAATTAAACCTAATTTGGTAGTTGGTAGTTCTGCTACTATACCTACAGCAACAATCACTACAGGTACTATATCAAATGCTACTATAGGTAGTGGAATAGTTGAAAATTTAAATGTTATGGATACTTTACGTGCTACTCATTATGATTTGCAAACAGTAGCACAATTAGGTGGGGCTTTTTATGTTTCCCCAACAGTTAAATTCCCTACAGCTTCTAATGCAAATATAGTTGTTACTAAAAGTGGTTCTACTTTAACTATGACTATAACTGATACGTCAACCATTACATCTACAACTATGGCAGGTGTAGTCTGGCAAGCAAATGCAAAGATTAAAGTATCTGGTAAAATTGGAACAGTAACAACAGGGACAATGGATGGTACTGTTACGGCTGTCAATGTAAGTAGTCATTCAATGACAATAAGCGTATCAGGTGGTAATGCCGATGCTGTTCAAGCAGGAACTTACAATAAAGCTGATATTGATAATTTTTGTGTAATGATGTATCACACAGGTAGTAATCCTGTTGGTATAATGATGAATAGTTATGGCACTAATGGATTAACTTATATTGATATATATGGTGGTTCTGCTACAAGCACATATACTACTCCTAATGTTAGAATTGGTAATTTAGGTGGATTAACTTTTAATGGAAGTACACTTTCCAATCAATGGGGTATATATACAAATAACGGTTATTTTTCAGGTAAAATTATAGCTAATGGTGGTACTATAGGTGGATTTACTATTGGTGATACAGCTATTTATACTGGCACATTAACAAGTGCTACAGATAATTATATTGGATTATCGACAGCAGATTTTACAAGGTCGATTGGTGGAACAAGTAGAACTGGACTTAGAATGGCTATTGGCGATAAATTTGGTGTAACTGGAGATGGTATTGTATATTCTAGTAATTTAGAAGCCACTGGTGGTAATATTGGTGGTTGGGTCATAGGAAGTAATACACTTTATAAAGGAACAATGGGTACAGCTAATGGTGTATTTTTAGTTCCTGATGGTTCTACAAACAGCTACTCTATAGGAGGTTCAAAAAGCATTAATGGATGGGCTATTACTTCTGGAACTGATTTTGGAGTAACTAAAACAGGTGCGCTTTATTGTTCTAATATCCATGCAACAGGTGAAATTACAGCTACATCTGGTTCTATCAGTGGTTCATTAGTTACGTCTGGTATTAATGCAGATAATATTACAGCAGGTACTATTTCTATTGAAAGATTAACATCAATTAAAGTTGGTGGAAGAAATTTATTACTTAATACTGCTATTTCTGAAGAGAATTTAGATAAAATTCATGCAACTGAAAATTATTGTTCAGTGGTAACAGAAGATAGCAAAACAGTTTATAAATTAACAGGTTATAATACTATTCATCTTTTTAACCATACAAATAGTTGGGATTGTACATCTGAAAAATTAGAAGCAAATACTACATATACCTATAGTGCTATGATTAAATGTAATAAATCTGTTGATTTTAATTTTGGCTCATTAGGACATTTTAATGTAAGTAATCCAAATTCTACTCGAAATGATAAAACACATGAGGATATTGTTTCTGAAAGAATTTATACTCCTTCAACAATTACTGCTAATCAATGGACAAAAATATCTATAACTTTTACAACTAATAATTTATCAGAGTCATCTTTTGGAGTTTACCCCATATATAACACAGGGGCTGATACGATTTTATATATATATAATTGTAAACTTGAAAAGGGTAATAAAGCTACTGATTGGTCTCCTGCACCAGAAGATATAGATGCTGATATTCAACAAGTTCAAGATAATTTAGATAATCTTGAAGTTGGAGGAAGAAATTTAATTCCTTATTCTAAAAATTTAAAATCATTTACTAATGAAAGTTCTGCTCGTGTTACGGTTACATATACTGAAGATTCTTGTACAATTAAGAATATATATGGCAGTACGAGATATGGTACATTTTATGATATAGAAGTTGAGTCTAATGCAACTTATACCCTTTCTTTTTATGCTTCTGATATTTCTAGCACTTATACAAATTATGCAATAGGAAATAGAACCCCGGGACAAACAGCTTCATGGAGTAACATAACAGGGGGATTTCAACAAATTGTAGAAGGAAAAACTATTTGTACTTTTATTGTTCCAGAAACTGTAACTTTAGTAAGGATTTATTTTTGTATAGGTATTTTAAATGGAACTTGTACTATAAAAAATGTTAAACTAGAAAAAGGTAATAAAGCAACAGATTGGACACCTGCTCCTGAAGATTTACAAACAGATATAAATCTTGCGCTTTCTCAAAGTGTTGAATATATAATTGGTACACAAACAGCTACTACTGGTTCATGGACAGGAAGGTCTTCTACTCTTACTGAATTAAAAGATGGAACACAAATTAGATATTGGTTGCCATATGCAGGAAGTGGAAATGCTACATTAAATTTAACCTTAAAAGATGGTACAACAACAGGTGCTATTAACGTATATAGGCAAGGTGGCTCTGCAAGTAGTAGTGGTGTAGTTACTGCAAATAGAGTCACTACACATTATCCCGCAGGAAGTTCAATATCTATGACATATGGAGTTAATAGAATTGTTTCAGCAGTTTATTCTGGAACAACATATACTGGTACATTTACAGGATGGTTTGTAGATGGTGCTTATGATTCTGGAAACACATATAATAAGGTAAGAATGCAAAATGTTATTAAGGCTGTAACCGCTATTACTAGCGGTAGAATTATATGTGGTACTAATTCTGGTTATAAAAATATTAGTGTGAATACTTCTTTTGATTTAAGTTATCCACTTTTATATGCCGCATCAAGCATTAATGCTAATGCAACTGGAGACGATAATTATTTACAAATAAATGGGGTAAATGCGTCTAATAATGGCACTATTACCTCTGGTGCGGCTAATAAAATGTTATATCTTAAAGGCACTGTAAATGGTAATGAATTTACAATCGCTCCTAGTCCTTTTCTGACTACTGTTACTCCTACTGCTATAGATAATTATGTTTATATTCCATTAGGTATAATGTACTCTGCTACAAATATTTATTTTATTTCCAGTGATAAATTATATGCTTTTAAAGATGGTAGTTTTAGAGAATTATCTAGAGGTGAAGCATCTTTAGCCGCAAAAACAGCAACAAATTATATTTATTATGACACTACCAATGGACTAATTATATCTGATACTGCACATTATCAAACATATGCAGGAGCAAGTACAGGGTATAATACACAATTAACTAATAATGCACTTAATATCAGACATGGTACTACAGTTTTAGCAAGTTATGGAACAGATATTATTTTAGGGAATACAATTCCTACTACTGAAGTTTCAACTCCTATTTATGCGAAATTTTCTCCTAAATCTATGGAATTTTACCAAGGTTCTACAGATTCAACCCAAATTAAAAAATTATTTAATATTGGGTATGGGGCAGGAAGTGGCAGAGTAATAGAATCTGGTAAAGATTCTAATACTTATGTTACTACAGATAATACAGGAACAATAACAGCTTCTTCTTATACAAGTAATTATGATATGGTAGCTTCAAATCCCCCTATAATTGTACAATTAAGAGCAGTTATTAAAGATACAGATGCCAGTACTGATGATGGGTCTACAGATGCTACAATAATTGAACCAGTTAGTGACGATGATACAAATTATGAAGGATTATTAATATTGAATACGGATTATACTGTAGATTATATTGCTAATACGATTACTTTAAATACATCTGCTAAAAATGTAACAGATTTTGTATCAAAGTATTATGTAAAATATAATATATATATCTGGACAAGCTATTTGGCTAAAAATAGTGACCAAATAAATTATTATGATTTAGGCATAAGAAATACAAGCGTTAGTTATGGCCCTTATTCTCTTGTTAGTGGTAATAATAATATTGCTTCTAATAGGTATGGAGTAAGCATGGGATATAATAATAGAAATGAAGGATTTAAAGCTATTACATGTGGAAGTGATAATTATATAACATATGGGGCTACCTGTTCTTCTGTTTTTGGAGAAGGTCTTAAAACAGTAAGGCAAGGTAGTATGGTTGTTGGTAGATATAATGCTTATGATAATGGTCTTTTTGTTGTAGGTAATGGAACAGACAACAACAATAGACAAGATACTTTTGTTATAAGAGATAAAGGTAAAGCATATTTATATGGTGAATATGCAGGATTTATTGTTACTCCTAATAATAATAATGCAAATGGAGCAAATGGGGGAGCATTAACTTTAAACCCCTCTTTACAATTTAATTCTTTAAAAGGATACTCATTAAAAAATAATGGTGGGAAACTTACCATTTATTCTACTCCTTCTAAAAGAAAACAAGGTACTGAAGAAAGTCATTATGGACAAAGTTTGTATATAGAATCTTATTATAGTCAAGTAAGCAATACAAATATTTATTCAGGACTCATTAATGGTGATTATGACATTCAAACTACAGGATACTCTATATCATCTTTAACCTCTGCTAACACATCATATGTTGCCACTCCTAGTTCTTCTTCTCCTAATAGAATAATTAGGAAAAATGGAATTGTTGTAGTTGAAATTGAATTTACGCCAAAAAAAGCTACAACAGCATGGCAAACTATTTTTACCGTTCCCTCTGGTTTTAGACCTATTATAACACATAGAAATACTGTTCAAGGTACAACTTTTCAAATTACAAATACAGGTAATGTGCAAGCATCTACGGCATTAACTACAACGGCTTATCATTTTTATATGGTATATCCTTGCAAGTTTGATTAATTAAAAAGGAGAAACATTATGAATATTTTAAATGGAATTATTAACTTTTTTACTTTTGTTGTTAATAACTGGACAGGCATTGCAGTTATTATTGGTCTTGCTATTGGTATTTTCCAAAAAGCTAAAGAATATGCAGGAAAAACTAAAGAAGAAAAAATTGCAATTGCTAAAAGACAAATTCATGAAATCGCACTTAGCCTTGTAACAAAGGCAGAAACTGATTATACTGATTGGAATAAAGCAGGTAAAATTAAACGTTCTGAAGTAATTACTCAGATTTATGATAAATATCCTGTTTTAAAAGAAGTTCTTAATCAGGAAGAATTAGTTGCATATATTGATGCTGAAATTGATAATGCACTTAAAAATCTTGAAGAGGTAATTGCACAGGGAGAGTAATATAAATAATGGATAAATTAATAGTATATAAATTTTCACAAGATTTTGGAGACCAATTTATATTTGAATCTTGTGGAGAAATCTGTATTTATGATACTTATTATGAAGGTAATTCTTTAACCCCTGTAAAAAATTTATTAAATGGTAGAAAAGCTACTTTAGTTTTAAGTCATATACATATTGACCATGTAGGTAATGCTAAAAGACTTATTAATGCTAATTTGATTAAAGAATTATATGTGTCCAAACAAGACCCTGTAAATGAAAAACGTTCAGAAAAGACTATGTTAAAAGAAATAGTTAATCTTTGTAAATCTAAAGGAATACCAGTACATTATGTTGGAAAAGGTGATACTTTTTATGTAGGTGCTACCAAACATGATGTACTGGTAGCACGTTCTTCTGGGGGAAATAATGCAAGGTCACTTATTACTTTAGTAGAAATTGGTGGTTGTAAGGTTTTAATGACAGGTGATGCTGAAACATCTACTTTTAATGAATTATTTAATAGTGGATATGATTTATCTAATATTACAATTATGAAGATTCCACATCATGGAGTTAAAGAAAATAATCCCCAAAGTATCTTTACTAAAATTGCTCCTACAATAGCAATTTGTAATTGTTGTGGAGAAAATAAAAACACTTACAAGTCTTGGGCTAAAGAAGCTTATAATAGAGCAGAAAATGCTAAGATAAATTGCTATTCTGTTATGTATAATGGAGATATGGAATTTATGTTTGACCAAGGTGTGTGTATACCTATTAAACTTGAAAGGAATTATCAAACTGTTATGAATAATGGAATTAGTAGACTTGTAAATAAGAAAGCGAATGTATATTGGCATAAAAATTTTGTCAAAGATTTTTCTAAAATCAGTAGTGGTCATTTAGCCGCAGAAGTTTTACTTGGTAGATTGGGTTCAGGAAATATTCGTAAAATGATTTTAGGTAAAAAATATGAAGAAGTCCAAAAATTAGTTAATGAATATGTTAATGATAGAGATGAATTAATCAGACAATTAACTGATTATGTGTTATCTGGTGAAGCAGGTAGGGCAACTTTTAGAAAAATTATACTTCAAGATTATTATCAAGAAGTTCAAGATAAAATTAATTATGTAGTAAAAGTAGCGAATGAAATTATTTCTGGTAATAATCCTTATGGAGATAATGATATGCGTAAAGAAAATCTTGGTAAAGATTATCAAATTATACAAAACCAGATTAATAGACAATTAAAATAAAATAAGAAAATGGAGTGATTGATATGATTACAGCAGTCTTTAATGATAAAATGGATTATACAATCGCCTACGGTTTGTGGCAATGGGATTATGGACAAGTTTTAAGAGTAAAAGGACTTGATTTTAACCAAATATCTATAGAAGTCCATTTCTCATTAAGCCCTGACAATACTGATAGTTTAGTTACTATTGGTGTTGTAAAAGATATTGATTATCAATCAACCATAGTGAGCGATGGAGAAGAATATACGGTTAATGAAACGGCAACTGTTTTAGATGTGGTTATTCCTAAAGACATGTTATGGAATAATATTAAAAAGAATTATACAATTTATGTATTTCTTCTTTCAACAAATGAGGAATCAGGTGAAACTTTAAAGAGAATAATAATGCCAGTAAAAGTTAAACCTAAACCTATCTATTCAGTTACTCCTGAAGATGAAGAACTGTTTCATGGGGTCGTTGAAGAAGTCAATACTTTTGCAGAAACAGCAAAAGAACATTCTAATATATCTAAATCTTATGCCGTAGGTAATACAGGAACAAGAGAGAATGAAGATATTGATAATGCTAAATATTATGCTGAACAATCAGCTTTATCTGCTGAAGCTTCTGAACAATCAGCTTCTAATGCTTTAGTGTCTGAAAATCATGCTTTAGATTCTGAGAATAGTGCTTTAGGGGCTGAATCAAGAGCAAGGACTTATGCTACTGAAGCTAAAGATTTAAAACAAGAATATGATAATACTTTAGCATTAGCAAAAGAGCATAGAGACTCTGCACAGGCATCAGCTATATCTGCATCTGCTAATTTAAGAGATACAGTTACAGCCAGAAATATTGCTACACAGGCTTCTGCTGATGCTAATAATTTTTTAAATCAAACACAAGCCGTATATGATTTAGCTGTAGAGGTTAAGCAAGAAGTCGATGAAACTAAAGCTGATATAACAGCAATAAGTACTGAAATTGCTACAACTGGGACAGAAATTAATACAGTTAAAAATGAAATTATTGCTATTAAATCCGAAGTAGATGATATTAAATCTGAAATTGACGATGATAAAGCAATTATTGATACTAAAAAAACGGCTATAGATAATCAAGCTATTGCTGTAGCAGATAATATAGCACAATCGAATCAAATTAAAACAGATATTATTCATTTAAAAGATGATACAATTTTAATTAAGGAAGAGACTTCTGATATTAAAGATGCAACTGATGAAATTAAAACAGATGTTATTAGTATCGCTAATAATTTAAGTAATTCTATAGATACTAAAATATCTGAACATAATGAATCCACCACAGCGCATCCAGATATAAGAAGTTTAATATCAAATTTAACAAATAAATTAAATACTTTTTTGGACACCGATGATGAATCATTAGACCAAATAAGTGAATTAATTACTTTTATTCAAAATAATAGAACTTTAATTGAAGGAATTACTACCAGTAAAATAGATAAAAATCAAGGTATTGAAAATGCTTCTAAGGGCTTAATTGTAGGTGAAGATGGTTATGTAACATTAGGAGATATAGGTTATTATCCTGTAGAAATAACTTCTGTTAATTCTAATTATCAAGCAAATCACACTTGTAAAGAAATTTCTGATGCTTTTAAAGATGGATTAATACCTTATGCTTTTATTCATGGAGTTGAACAGAATATATTTTATTTAATGACTTGTAGTGAATCCTTAGTAGGTTTTGTTTATTTAACAAAAGATAATATATCAATTATTACAATATCTCAAGATAATACTACAACAGTTAATACAAATAATCCTATTATCCATACTCACCAAGATATTAGTCATAAAGCTGATAAAGCTACGACTTTATCAGGATATGGTATTACGAATGCTTATACTAAAGGCGAAGTAGATAATATTGTAAATAATCTTGATATTGGAGTTACATCTGTTAATAATAAAACAGGTGATGTAACAATTACAGCACAAGAACTTGGGGCATTAACTGAGCATCAAGATATTAGTGGTAAAGCAGATAAATCAGAGATACCAACAGTTCCTACAAATGTATCAGCCTTTACTAATGATAGCGGTTATATTAATGATTTAAGTCCTTATATTTATTATTCTCAAAATAGTAATACTGTATATATAAATAGTGCAACTGAAATAACTGATGCTGATGAAGCATCATTCTAAGGGGGTGGAAATATGAGTGTAATTAATAATGTTAAAGCTTTAATTTCTACTTCTAAATTAATTAATCTTGCAAATGCAATTAGGAATAAAACTGGCGAAGTAAAATCATATACTATTGATGAAATGATTGAAAAAATTAATGGAATGAAGAGTAGTGTTCTTACTTCTTTAGATGTTACTACTAATGGAACTTATACTCCTGAGAGTGGAGTGGATGGCTTTAGTCAGGTGACCGTAGATGTCAATCCCGACCTGCGACCTTTATCCATATCAGAAAATGGCACTTATGAGCCTGATGGGTTTGATGGGTATGACAGTGTTACGGTGGATGTTATCGTTAAAAGACTTATAGGGGAGTATGTCCTCTCTGTGGATAAGTTGGGCGTTTTAGACCACGAATCGTATTGGCTCGAAAACTACCTTCCCACTGAGCAAGACCCGACAGCAATTTATATTATTGAGTTTGAGCAAAATAATGCTTCAAACTACGCCGTTAAAAAAATAATTGTTCCTGGACTTATTGGCGGGACTTTTTCTATACACAATGTATGTATTGCTTATAGATACACTAATGGTGTCCTTATCAGATATGGCATATCTATTGATACTGACAGTCCTTCATCCCGTACATTAAATGCAACTAAAGGGACTGTTATAAAAGTTTATGAAGCGTACAACAAGATTAGTATTTAGAAATTTGAGAACGCAATACGCATAACCCATCCCCACCTGACATGTGGGTAGAGGAGACTATCAAGATATATAGTATTAAATTAATATAAAAAAATAGATGAGGTATAATAAAATGTCTTTTATATTTTATAATCCTAATCTATCTGGAAAAAGAACAGGTGATTGTGTAATTAGAGCAATTGCAAAAGCAACTGGACAAGATTGGGAAAGAGCCTATACTAATTTATGTGTGGAGGGTTATACATTGTATGACCTTCCATCATCTAATAGAGTATGGGGAAGTTATTTACAATCAAGAAATTTTGAAAAAATTCAATTACCTAATACTTGCCCAGATTGTTATACAGTTAAACAATTTTGTGAAGATAATCCTAAAGGGATATATGTATTAGCTTTAGGAAACCTTACAGCCGACCATGCTGTAACAGTAATTGACGGTAATTATTTTGATGTGTGGGATTCAGGTGATGAAATCCCACTTTATTATTTTAAAAGGAAGTAATTAATTATGGCAACTTATAATGCTTATCAATCTCAACCTTATCCATATAACACTACAGGAGTATTTTATACTCCTGTAGTATATTTTTTAAATAGGAGTAATCAAAATGAAATTTATAATAAATAATAAAACAATTAATATAGTCGATGCTCCTGCTACTGGCACAACAGGTCAAGTATTAGTTGCAAATGGAGATGAAACGACAGCTTGGAGAGATTTATACCAGTATACTATCACAGATGATGATAATGGAGTCGTTTCTTTTAATCGACATTATATTACAGATATAGATATTGTTGATGGTAATAATACAGAATATTAATTAAAGAAAGGAGATAAATATGAGTAATACAATAGCTTATGTAGATAACCAAACTTTAACTAATATTGCTGATGCTGTTAGATATAAAACAGGAACTAATGGGAAAATGTTATTAAGTGATATTCCTGATAAAATAAGAAATATTGAGGGTATTGTTCCCTCTGGTTCTATAGAAATTACTGAAAATGGGACTTATAATATTTCTGAATATGCGAATGCGGTGGTTGACGTTCCGTCTGCCGATTATACGATTGAAGATTTGGCAGAGGGTCTACAGCCGAGCGGTGCGGTGGATTTGGGCGATACGGAAACAGTAGCGCAATATGCTCTGTCTTACCGATTAGCCTTAACATCTGTGACAGGTTCGAACGTAACTGATGTTCAAGCAAGCGGTTTTGCGTTTAGTGGATTGGAATCAGTAATCTTGCCGTTTGTTACAATCGTAGGTCAGTATACTTTCCAAGGATGCAAAAGTTTGACAACTGTGCATTTGCCGAGAACTAACCTCCAAGCGTTTGTTTTTTTGGATGCGTCTGCTGTCGAGTTTTTGTTTTTGCCAAGTGCTACAAGTATTGGCATGGGCAGTTTCCAGAGATGCACAAACCTGCAAACTGTTATTCTTCCTGCGATGCGCTCACTTAACGCAGGTAATGTATTTGTAGGAGATGCAAACTTGAAAATAATCGTACTTGGATATGATTCGGTTGTAGATTGCAATGCGAGCATGTTCGGACAAACACCGTTCGCATCAGGTGGTTCTGGAGGTGATATTTATATTCCCAAAGTACTGTACGACCATTTAGGTGATGACAGTAATCTGGACTATCTCCACAACACCAGATGGAATACTTTCAACAGCTATGGAACAATCACTTGGCATCCTATCGAGGGGTCTGAATACGAGACATACATGCCAAATGGTCAAAAATATAATGAAGAAATGAGTATTATAAAATAAAGAATACTTATCTATCATTTATCTATCATTGTATTTATATACTTTTGTTTTATGATAGATAAATTATATAATATTTAAAAAATATATAAATAGAAGGATAGGTAAAGAAATATGGTTAATAAAGAAATGAAATTTTTAGATAACGGTGATATACGTTATGAAATTGTAGATGCTTCTGCAAGAAATAATATACAACAAATTAATATGACTTTAGACGGTAAAGCAGACGCATCAGATGTTCTCGCCCCCCTTGTTGGTGACGCGGATGACATTACACCCCAAGATGTCATAAACGCTCTTGCTGAAGGAAGGAACGCCAGTGTAACAAAGGAATACACTTTCTCTGAAGTAGATTGGAATCTGACATTCACAGCATGGAACAGGGTTGTAGATACGACATATAGCGGTAATGTTACAGACCTTGCCATCTCCCAGACTATTGCTATTTTTAATGGAAACTTCTATCTGTTCGAAATGGTCGGTGGAAAGTACAACGGAGACATGCCGTGGACAATTACATCGTCTCAGATTACAACAGCGCAGGAATTAACGTTCCATTACTACGACAAGGACACCATCGATAACATGATGTCTGGAAAGTCTGATAAAGCCACTACACTGTCTGGGTACGGTATAGCTGATGCTTACACTAAGACAGAGGTGAACAACCTCGTAGAAGGAAGTGGTGTAACATCCGTAAACGGTCAGACTGGTACTGTGACTATAACAGCAAGCGACCTTGGTGCTATGACAGGGATGACTATTCTTTCCTATGGTCATTCCACATGGGACGATTTCATAGAAGCATATAACGCAAATCGTATAGTTTACTGCAAAGCATCTACCGCTGCTGACCCTGCATCTGGTGAACAGCGCAGAATGGCTTTTTTAGCGTATTTTGAAACAAACAAAACAGGCATGGTAGCTGAGTTTCAGTATTATCGAAGTGTTTCAAGCCACACCGATGCACAACAGGGTGACCAAGTTATTATCTATCAATTAAAGTCTAATAACACATGGTCTGTGACAACAAGGTCTGCTTCAAGCCGTGTGGTTGCGGGAAGTGGATTATCAAGTGCGTATGCAAGTGATACACTGACATTATCGCTTAACACCGATAATCAGAATAAGATTGACACGCTGTGGAATGACTATGCAATTAATGCGGCAACTCCTACTCCTGAGAGTAATGTTCTTCTGGTCACGGTTACAATGTCAAACGAAATATCTGGCATGGCAGACAAGAGTTATGCAGAAGTCATCGAAGCATGGAACGCAGGCAAAGTTGTAAGGCTTTACGCCAATGCGCTTGGCGGAGAAATTGACATAACGGCTCGTGGCAAAATCGGTACGACAGATGAATACTTCATGACAATGCTCCCGATGATAAGTGGAAGTCAGGTAGGATACATGGTTGTAACAATGACTAAAGGTGCAACGGACAGCGACATGATGAGTGTTGCTCTGCAATTTTAAGGGGGTGAGCGCATGGAAATGCTTAAATTTATAGCAATTTCTGGATGGTCATTATTCGTTATTTCACCTTTTATATAGAGATTCATTTTTAACATCATTGATAATGACGATATGGACGCATAAAAAAAAAAGGGGGGGGGGGTAAGAGCATGAACGACAAAATTATCCATAGAGGCGAGACAATGCTTATCTCCATCTCCGCCGAAGATTTCCCGGTCACTGACCTATCTGATGTTGTGCTGACTATCAAACACGGACAGACAGAAACACAACTGCATCTGGAAGATTTTGACAATATTAGCAATTGTTATTAAATCTTTAAAAGTTTATAAATAATAATATATGATATTATTATAAAAAAGGAGTTAAATAAATTATGGGAATTGTAAGATTACATATTGTAGGAATGGATATTCCAACAGATAAAGGTACTAAAAGTGGTGATTATGCAGTTTTCTATGATGAACACGGTAACGCATTGGTATTAGATGCAGGTCAAAGACCTGCATCTGCCAAATTGCGTGAATGGATAAAGAAACAAAATTTTAAAAGAATATGGGCAGTAGGTACACATGCACACACAGACCATGTAAACGGAATTATTGATGGTATCAATGACCCTGATATTAAAATAGATAAAGTTTGGTGTGTAGATTATGAATATTTAAAGGTCTATATGTCTGATAAATATAAATCTAAACCTTGGTATACACAATTATGCAATATGTATAATAGATGTGGAAAAGGTTTATATGATTTATGTAAAAAAAATAATATACCAGTAGGTATGTTAAAGACAGGTACACATATTAGATTAGGTGATATTCATTGTAAAGTATTATGGCAGAAATCAAGTTATGGTAGTCCTAATGATGATAATACAGCAGGTAGCTACATTAATAATAGTTCTCCTGTATTTTTATTTGATTTTGGATATTTTACAGCAGGAGATAATCATTTAACACATTCTGAAATTAGAAAAGTATTACCTCAAGTTATTATTGCTCAAATACCGCATCATGGAAACTATGTAGATACAGAAGCTTTTAATAAATTAAATCCTAAAGCCGCATGGTATAATTATGGTGAAGTGAATGGTGCTATTGGAAAAGACAAAGGATTTACTTCATGGACTATTCCTAAATTAACTAAAAAGGGAATAGATATTTGGAACAATTATGCTCATGGTGAATTAGATATGATATTTACGGATAAGGAAGTAACTATCAAAAGTAAGAAAAATGGTAGTAAAACTTATTCTTTAGATAATTATAAAAACTGGCAAAGAACTGATACTGAATTAGCAGTAGAAGTTATGCTTGGAAAATGGAACAATGGTGATTATAGGAAAAATGCTCTTGGGACAAGATACACAGATGTTCAAAAAATAGTTGGTGAATTTGTGAATGATAGAAATAAAATGTTAAATGCAATGGCTGATTATACAATCCGTGGTCTTGCAGGAAATGGTGATATTCGAAAAGAAACTTTAAAAGGATATTACACAGAAGTACAAGGCATTATTAATGAAAGGTATAAAAAATAATGGCGAATAAAATAGTTTTTGATTTTTCAGAACATAATACAATTAAAAGTTCTGATTGGGATAATCTTAAAAAAATGTATGATGAAGGTAAATGTAGTGGTATTATTCTTAGAATTGGGTTAAGAGGCTCATTAAAATCAAATCCTACATATTATGCTAAAATTCGTTATGATTTTAAATTTAAAGAATATTTAGCAGAAGTTAAAAAAAGGGGTCTGCCCTATAGTGTTTATTATTTTCCGACTTCTATTTCTGAAAATGAAGCACACGAAGAGGGTAAATGGTTAGTTCAAGCTTTAAAAGATAATGACATTAATCCATCTATTCCTATCTGTCAAGATTCTGAAATTGTAGATGTTAAAAATAAACAAGGAAGAGCAGATAATCTTTCAAAAGCAAATAGAACTAAATTTATCAATATTGTAAACCAACATCTTAAAGATGCAGGATATGATTATGGAATTTATGCTTCTACTTCTTGGTTTTATGATTGTTTAAATGATAATGATTTATTAGAGGGAACTTACAGGTGGGTTGCTCAATATGCTTCTAAATGTACCTATAAAGGTAAAATTGATATGTGGCAATATACGAGCAAATATCCTATGAGTTTTTCTAAAGATGGTGTTGATGCCAGTTATTGTTATTCTGAAATTAAAACAAAATCTAAACCAGAAGTAACAGAAGATAAAAAGAAAGAACCTAAAGAAGATTCTAAGAATACTGAAACTAATAAAATAGAAGATAAAAAGGAAGAAAAAGTTATGATTACTGAAGCAGATTGTATTAATAAAATGATTGAAATTGCCAGTAATGAAGTTGGTTATCTTGAAAAGAAATCTAATTCCAATTTATATAGTAAAACTGGAAATGCAGGTTATAATAATTATACTAAATACGGTTATGAAATGCACAAGATTCAGCCTAGCAATATGGACTTTCCTGCGGCATGGTGTTTTCCTAAAGGAGTTTTAGTATTAACAGATAATGGGTATAAAGATATTTCTGAGATTCAAATAGGAGATAAAGTGTTGTCAGCAGATGGAACTCATTTTAATAATGTAATAAATATTTCTGAACACGAAGATAATCTTTATAAAACAACCTACATTGGTAATATTCCTCTTATATCTACAGGTGAACATCCTGTTTATTCTAAAAAAAGACTTCATATAAGAAAAGATGCAGGATTTACTGACCCTAATTTTAATCCTGTAAAAGAATTAAAAAAGGGAGACAGTATCGGTATGACAATGACCAAAGTTGATAATAATATTAATCTATCTTATGATGAAGCTTGGCTTATTGGATATTATGTAGGTGATGGTTGGAAAAGTCGGAATGATTATTATATTTGTGGTAATGAGAAAAAAAGCATTGAAATAGAAATGCACACTATTGATTTATATAAGGAAGAAATGTATAAAACCAGAACATGCCAACAATATATATTAAAAAATAATTATAAAAAAATTTTTCCTATATTAGACCATTGTGGAAATGGGGCTTGGCACAAACATGTTCCTGTAGAAATTTTTTATGCTAATAATAATATCAAACGTGCTTTTTTAAATGGTTATTTGTCTGCTGATGGAAGTCGTAATCTTTCATCTAATATAATTAAATATAATTCTGTTTCTAAAGAATTGGCAATGGGAATAAATAAAATTGCTACAGATTTGGGATACGGTGTTACTCTTCGGTTGCAACATCGAAATTCAAATTATGAAGTTTTTGATGAAAGATATAATCGTTATAGAAAGATTAAAACAAGTGATATTTATAATGGAACAATTAATTTACTTTCTACTGGTAGAAACAACTCCTGTGAGATATTAGATGGATATTCTTACCATACTATTAAATCAGTATCTGATTTAAATGAAACAAATATTGTTTATAATATGACTACAGATGGAGACCATACTTATACAGCAAATAACGTTGCAGTTCATAATTGTGATGCTTTCGTAGATTGGATAATTTTAGAAACTTGCAAAGCTTTTGGTAAAGGAACTGTAGAAGCTAAGAAAGCCCTTTGTGGAGATTTTGATGATTATACAGTTTATTCATCTAATTACTATAAGAAAAAAGGTAGATGGTTTACGAGTAAGCCTAAAGCAGGAGACCAGATTTTCTTTAAAAATAATAATGGCATTTGTCATACTGGTATAGTTTATAGAGTAGATTCTTCTAAAGTTTATACTATAGAGGGTAATACTTCTAGTGCTTCAGGTGTTGTCGCAAATGGTGGATGTGTTGCCAAAAAGTCTTATAGTCTTAGTTATAGTAGAATTGCAGGATATGGAAGACCTGATTGGAGTGGTATCATAGGTACTACTGTTATAGTTTCTAATGATGCTAATAACACTGATTCATTAAAAGGAAAATCTACCACTATATTTACAGTATCTGGTACTTTTTCTCCTAACAAAACAACAAAATTTGTTGGAACAGTTACAGCGTCTTCTTTAAATATTAGAGAGTGGGCAGGAACTGAAAATGATAAAGTATCTTTTAGTCCTTTGACCAATGGTTCTAAAGTAAACGTCTGTGATGCTATCTTAGATAATAAAGGAACAACTTGGTATTACATTAGTTACTCTAATAAATTTGGATTTGTAAGTTCAGATTATATTAAGAAAGGATAAAGGATAAAGAAACTCGCTATGTCTTTACAGGACTTATTTGAAATGATAAATATATCAGAGATGACAGGAGCAACAGGTCTTATAATAACGTTAATTGTTGTTTTAATGACAATAATTCAAATAGCTCCTATCAAAATAAATCCTTGGGATTTCCTTTTAGGTTGGATAGGAGATAGATTAAATTCACATATCATAAAAAAAGTTGATAAATTAGATGCTAAATTAACGGAACACGTAGAAGAAAGCAGAGATGGTACTATAAAAAGAAAAAGAGCAAGAATATTACAATTTGTTGAAGACGGTATGGGTGGAAAACGTTATACAAAAGAAGCTTTTGATTTTATGATAATGGAATGTGATGAATATGAAGAGTATATTAAAAAATATAATAGGAAAAATGGTGTAATTGAAGCGTCAATTAAAGAAATTAGACGCAGATATTCTGACCATATTCATAATGCTGATTTTGCTGATTTAAGTGAAATGGAATTACAAAACCAATTAAATCAGAATCAGAAATAAAATTAGGGGGGTACTAGCCGAATAGGTTGGTATCCCCCTTTTTTGTTTCATTCTATTTATTTATTTATTATTAATACCATACATAATATCACTATCACTAACTACAGAAGGGGTTTTGCCATTCCATTTTTGAATCCATTCTCTCTGTAAGACTTCTGGAGTAATAGATTTAGAAATCTTCTCATTAGCTTCAGCTTCAGCTTCAGCTTCAATTATTTTGGCTTCAGCCTTACCCTGTGCTTCAATCCTTTGTTTTTCAGCTTCTGCCTTTGCTTGGTCGATAGTTTTCTGATTCTCATAAGCCTGTTCTTCAGCAGAAAGTTTAGCCTGTGCCTTTTTCTCAATAGCATCGTTATAAGCATCAGAGAAGTTAATATTGCTAATTGTAACACTAATTACTGTGACAACTTGATTATTATATTTAGTATTTAAAGATTTCTGAATATATTCTTTAGCTGTTTTTTCAATCTTACTTCTATCAGTTACGTCTGTATCATTATATTGTTTAAAAGCCGCTTTAAGTCCAGATTCAACAGAAGTTCTTTTAACAAGATTAGTATCCCATTCTTCAATGTTAGACCAAATCCAAGCACCATATTCAGCATTAATCTGATAGTCTACTACAATATTTTCAGCATATACTTCAGTACGTTCAGATGTTTCTGACCAGATTTTATCTTTATCAAATACCATTTCCTGCTGTTTGCAATTCATTTTATGAATATTTTCTACAAAAGGAACATGGAAATGAATGCCTGTTGAAACAGGACTACCTGAAATCTGACCATAAGCAGTTCTAATACCAATATACCCTGTAGGGACAAAAGTAATTGAACAACCTAAAATCAAAAGTATAAGTCCTAAAAAGACTGCTCCTACATTGAGAATTGTAGCCTTTTCTGCCATGCCCATAAAAATAAAACCAAAAGCAACAAAAATTATTCCTAAAACAATTAAAACAATCATTTATAAATCTCCTTTTTTAATCTTTATTTTTTTTAATATAAGTAATTGAATCTAAATATCCTTCTAGATATTCCAAAAGTTTATAATCTTCTAAATAATAAATATCTATTTTATATTCTTCTAACCATGCTTGAAAGTTAGAAAATAATTGACCTATTCGCAAATCAGGGCAAGTAGTCATATGATAATGTCCTATAATATCATATATAGGTACTAATCTTTCTGGTAATCTTCTCATATTATTTTACTCCTTTATTTAATATTCTAAGAAAGAATATTTGCAATCAAAGAAATCATAAGAAGAAACCATCCTACAATAAAATGTTTCTTAGTAAGATTTTCAAATACTTTAGCAAATGGAGTAAAAAGTAATACACCACTAAAAAATACAAAAATAGCAACAACAATAGCAACTAGATTTTTAATTTCAAGTACAATCATGTTTTCCTTCTCCTTTTCTTATATGCTTCACGTTCAATTTTAAAATCTATAAATAACCGATAACTGCTTTTAATAAAGAATAGTATTGCTAAAATACAAGAACCAACTATGCCAATAAGTAAAAAAATTAAAAAACTATAATTAATAATTTCTTCTAAATTCATTAACTTACTCCTGTACTACCAAAACCGCCTTCACCTCTATCAGTATCCGTTAATTCATCAGTAACGTTTAGTTCAGTATAAATACAAGGAAGAATGACAAGTTGACCAATTCTATCACCCTTTTTAAATACAATAGGTTCATTAGAATGATTATAAAGGACAATTCCAATTGCTCCTCTATAGTTTTCATCAATTACTCCCTCACACTGAATCCCATAATTTTTATTAAGACCAGAACGTGACTTAACCATACCTACCGTATCAGGGGGAAGTTCCACATGAACTCCTGTATTAATAAACATTCTACTATTCATAGCAACAGAAAAATCAAAAGGTGTCTTTAAATCATAACCTGCATCATTAGGATGCTTCTTTTCTGGAAGAAAAGCCCCTTTATCAAGTGAAATATTCATTTTAATCATATTATTTACTTCCTTTCTTCTTATCTTCTCTTTCATAACAATCTTTAACATTGATAGATTTCCAGTAAAGCATATCTTCATGTTTTACTACATCGTCAAGGTCGAAATAATCCTTATCAGGGAAGTTATTGTCAATATAATCAGCAATAAATCCATCATCTAACGTATCAAAAATTCCGTCTTCACCCATAGCTTCTACAAGATAATATGCTTTAGCATATTTTTCAAGCACACTTGCAGGAATCACATAAATTGTTTCTTTCTTTCTCATTTGTTCTCCTTTTCTAATTCTTCTTTATTGTATATTCTTACAGAGTCTCTGTATTTAGAATCAGATATATAAAAATTCCCATTATATTTATTTTTTTTCAAATAGCCTATTTCCTGTATAATTTTTGATGCTAATTCCTCATGAATCTCTGGTTTTTCATTCCAATGTGTAACTAATATAGAACATGTATAATTATTTTTATTAGAAATCAATATATTTTGATAAAAATCACCTCTAATCCTACCTAACATCTTTAAAATTAATGTTGTAACAAAATTGCTATATCTTAATTTTCCTTGGAATGGATTATAAATATTGGTATAATCGAATAGAAAAATTGAGTTATCACTATTATATGCAATAAAATTACCATCAAAATTACCATCTCCATGTCTTGTCAAATAAGTTCTAGTAACATAACATATTTCAACATTAGCCCCACAGAAATTCCTTTCAATGATTCTATAAGGTATTATAGCACCTGTGTTTGTAGAAGTCAAGTAAAAATTTTGAGAATTATATTCTTCATATGAATAACAGCTTAACGCTAGCCCTTGTCCATTCTCAAAAACTACTGTTTCAAAATTATTTAAAATTTCAGTATCTTTTACAACAAGTATGGCATTGTCTACTACAAAACAAATATCAAGTATAAAATGTTTTATTAAATTAGTAATATTAATACCAGTACAATATCCATCTATACTTTCATAATAATATAAAAATATATTATATAACTCTTGAAAAGCTTGCTCTTTATTACTTAAAATTAAATCAATCCATTCTTTGATAGTAAGATTTACTTCTTTATCTTTTCTATATCTGTTAATAGTTCGCCATACTCCCATTCCACAAGAATTATGTAATTCTTCTTTCTTCATATCAACTTGATTACACATCATATCAAAAGGTGTGACAACACGACAATCTGGATGAATATAATATTTAGGTTGAAAACCTTTAGCCATTAATTCATTATATTCTTTAACAAAAGCCATAGGATTGATTAAAAAAGAATCAGTTATATAAGTGGGAATATTATTAAAAGTGCCTGAACTGAAATGATGGAATACATGATGATGTCCATCTTTTGTATCTACAGTGTGTCCTCTTTGTGCGCTACCATTTGTCAATACACCAATAGTAGATTCAGGGTTTAGGGAACAGAAATAATCTGTTCCCAGTCCCTTACCTTCGTCACCGTAATTTGCACCAACTATTACTTTAACATTTTTTGTCATACCCAAGCGATACCTTCACTAGTTGTTTTTAAATTATTATCAAAAGTATTAGAATTATTAGAACTATTTTCACAAGTCCTTACAATAATATCTACAATTGTATCCGAAAGTGTTTCCAATGTAGCAACTTTAACATTATCTGCTCCAATAACATCACTAAAAGTAGCAATAGCATCTCTTTCTCTCATATTACTACTATAAGAATGGTTCACATGAATATGATAAATATCAAATTTCTTAGAAGCTTCTTCATAAAGGTCTTTTGTTTCAATTGTTCCTTGGACATCATCCCCCATATATCTTTCAATTGTAGTTTTATAACCTACTACTGGAATATAAGGATTAAGCTTTTCATCGCCAAGTGTGATAATAATACCTTTTTTATCACGTTTCCAACAATCCAGACTAGTATGATGTAATCCCATATACCATGCTAAAGAATAAGATTCATAAGAATTACCACCACCACCATGTTCATGATAGATAGCATCTACATTTTCTGCAATACGAATATCAGATTCGAACTGAGACATTTGAACAGGGCAACGGTCATAAGCCATATCACCAATACCCATAATGCAAAATTCAATGTCTTTAATATTCTTATATAAATTTTCCATAATTACATTAAGACTTTTAGCTACTTCAAGAGAAGCAGAACCCATAGAACCAGTAACATCAAGAGCAAGAATTACAGGAATTGTATTAGGATGCTCTTCCGTGTCACAACATTCACGCATAATGTTATAAGGATTTAATGCAGAAGAAAGACTAGTCTGTTTAAAAACATCTTGTTCAGAATAACTATTAGTAATCCTTCCTAAACTGTCAAAAGCTACATCTCGTTTTGTTGCACTACTATAACTTATAAAATCATCTTTACTATAACTTCCGCTACCCATTACTTGTCACCTCCGTCTACATCATTGTCTGTATCATCAGTATCATCAGTGTCATCAGTATCATTATCTAAGCCTACCATGGGCATATCTGCATCTTCAAAATCAAACAGACCGTCAAAGATATTCATACCCCCACCATTTCCAAACATAAACATAAAAGGCATCATACCACCAAACATATTGTTAGTATTATTACCACCATTACCCTTCATCATTTCAGAAAGCATCATGTATTTCATCATGTTATTCATACCATTCTTACCTTTAAAGTTTGTACCACCAAACAGAGATACAATTTTACCGTAGAAATAAGTATTACCCATAAATACATGCCTTTCAGGAAGAACAGTTTCTACTGTATTGTTTTCATAATTAACAACAGTAATCTGATTATTTTCTACCTTAACAACACATCTAGGCTGACCCTGAACAAGAATAATATCCCCTCTCTGGGCTTTATTGGTAGGAATCACAAAGAAAAATTCATCCATACCATTAAATACAAAATTGTTACAGTTAGTAAGCCTATTCTTTTTAAGGTCATAAGTTTTATAACCAGTAGAAGTCTTTACTGCAATACGTCCATTCATAGCAAGTCTACACTGACCACTCTGAATTTTACCAAACATGCCATTAAACATATTATTGAATCCATCTGCCATATTCATTTTTTAATCTCCTTTTCTATTATTTAAAAATTTGTTTAGGGTTCTCATAATATTCAAAAATATTATCTTTCTTTTTACGTTTAATTTTAAATCCCATTCTGCTCATTCGTCTATCAATAACTTTACATACTCTTTCTAAATAATTAATATATCCTTTATTTTCACATTTATAAAAAGCAGGATAAGGATTATTTAAATTATTTACTACATTAATTCTAATGTCATGAGTGTAATCATTAATCACGATTCTTGCAAATAATGTTGGATTATTTTTATAAGTGTCTATTGGGAATTTTAATACATAACCATCATCCAAAAAACTATATCGAAATCCTCTTCTATATAGGTTTTCTTGTACTTTTTTAGGCATATAGTATTTATTCCTATACCGTTCACTGTAACTAATTGTTTTCATCCTTTCCTCTCTTTCTTATTTTATGAAAATGAAAGACAGTACCATGTTCAAGATACTGCCTTTCGAACTTTGGTATATTCTTATTATAGCTTATTATTATGGGTTTGTCAAGTGTTTTTAACAAATTTTTTTTGCATATTGATTATCCGATGCTAAATTAACTCCAAGTACAGGGTCAAAATGCGATTTTTGATTAGGTACATATCTTCCAAATTTAATTATAATATTTGAAAATATCTCTTTTAACGCATTTATTTCTTTAGGAATTTCATTTTCATTATAACCAGTATAAATTACTATATCATCTTGACTATAGTATTGATGTTGAAACCAAAGAAGAAAATTATTCATTTCTCCAAAAGAATCAAATGGTTCTAATCCTTGGAAAACAATTGCTTCAGTAATAGGATTATTTATATATCTAATAATAATATCTTCACAAGGAATATCAATATTAGGTTCTTTTACTAAAGAACTATTTTGACATACTGGTTGACCACATTCTTTATCACATTTAAAATTACAATAAGGAAATTCAATCACCATTGAAGGCTTTTTATAATTTATAAAATCTTCATCAATTAATCCTTTAATTATCATGCTATATTCTCCGCTGTTTTATTAATTGATTCCCATCTTCTCATTTTAAATTCTTCTTTACGTTGTGAAGAATAAGTTCTGACAGGAGTATAAAAACCTACAATTCTTGTATATTCTGTTGCAACAGGTTTCCCACAAACAGGACATACTTTGCCATAAAAAGCATGATTAGATTCACAAGCTTGAATTTTTGTATTAAATGCAAAATAAGTCACACCTTGATTAGCAATATAATTTACCATTTTCCAAGCTTTCTCAAAACTATCAAATGGAGCATCAATATTATAATGTAAAATACTACCACCATTACAATAGCTATCAAATTCTGAAGCAATTCTAACACGTTCTTGTCCTGTTGTTTTAATTCCTAATGGAATAAATTGATTCCCATAAAGAGGAAGGTCATATATATCTGCTTCAGGATAGAAAAATTTATCTTTTAACATAAGTTTTGCGGCGGCACTTTCGCCGGGAATTTGTTCAGTATTAATCATATAATCACAGTTATATTTTTTAATAAATTCATCTGCTGTCTGACGCATTATTTCAAAAATCTTTTTGCCAAAATTTGATGCTTCTGCTGTATAATATGTATTGCCAAATGAATCAATTTTAGTATAACCAAATTTTTTCATTGTTTCATAAATGCCAATAAAGCCAATAGTATTATAAAGATGCTCAAAATCAATTAATCCATAAGAAAAATTAGGAAGAAGACCCTTTTCGACATTACGTTTAATAATATGACGCACACAATCTAAAGCCTGTAAATTAAGCCATACTCTATTTTTTAATTCTTTTAAATATTCTTCTTCTGAATTAGTATCTAATGCAAGTCTAGCAAGGTTAATTGTAGATACTTTTACAGAACCTACTTTAAGTGCTGTTCCCCCGATTGAGTTAAAATCAGTTACCCTACACTTTCGTATAGGACTGGACTATTTCTTATACGCATCATAGCGCATATCCCCATTTCCAACTACGTATCAATAGTAGTCGTACTTCTCTTAGCGAGAATAGTCTCTACAGGTTTCAATTGTTTTTTACCCCTTTGTTTTCTTAAAGGGTAATCGCAATTATCTTCATGATAATTCCGACCCATATTAATATGTTTTATAGTTGAAGTATTTACATGATAATAATCTGCAATTTGAGAACATGGATATAAAGTATTTTGTAATAACCATTTTATATCACCTACTTGTTCAAAAGTTAAATTATAAGGACAATTTTTCCTTATAGGATATGTTTCATTATTTCTTTTATGAGTAATTCCCCAATTTATATTATTAATTAAAGTTTGATTAAATGGGGGATTAAAAAGTTTACCTATTTGTGGTTCAGTTAATTCACCTTTTTTTAACTCATTAATTATAATATCTACTTGTTCTTCAGTTATTATTGATTTATGATGTTGCTCACCATATTTATGAGGAGGTTCTTCTCCACCTTTAGCAATATTATAGCCAAATGGAGATAAAGAATTTAATTTTTGAATCCAATATCTTTCTCTATTATTATAATCTTCTGTCCACTCAATAATATCTAGAACAAAATTTTCTTTTCCATATTTTTTAATTGCAGTATGTATAGGAGAATTGTCCGAATCATTATTAGCACGACTACAATGCGAAATAAAACGATGATTAGGGTCAATACTTTGTCCTATATATATTTTATTATTTATCATGTTTGTTATTTTATAAATTGCTTTCTTCAACGTATATAAAAAACAATTGACTTCCCACGAGATTGCCATATTAAGTAATCGGAACTTAACTTAGGTTTCCTCGTTAGCATTCTTATTAATAGAATACCCCGCTGATTATGCGGCAAAGGGATAATAGGGCATTTTTACATACCCCAAATCTTCAATATTAGATTTTAAACGACAACAATTTGACAAACTATTTACACTTGTATCAACAAATAAATTACTATCAGACCATTTCATATTATGCCTAATTGCCCATTCAGCAAATTCTTTATCAACAAATTCCCCATTTAATCTAAGTAAGGAAATTGTACTTACAGGGAAAGTAAACATATTTGTCGAACGAATCTCAGACATTACTTCCATATACCACTTCTGAAATTCAATAATTTCTTCTTCGTAATCAATCATAAAAGTGCCATCAGGAAATTCTGCCCCACCAAATAATGCTTCAAAATAAGGACGGTCAAATACTGAAGTATTTGTAAAAGCTGATTGACTTCCATCTCTTACATAAGGTTGATTAACAGCATAAATAAATCTTTGAAAATTTTGTTTGGCATAATATTCTGCAAATCCTGAACTGGCAACCCCTAAATAATTTTCATCAACATCTTTTTTCCAAAAATAATACATATAAGGAATAATATTAGGAAGTCCTACTGCCCCAGAAGTTCTATTACAAGCGAAACTAACGTATTCTTTTACGAAATCTACAAAAGTAGTTAAATGTCGTGCAGGACAAGGATTTTGTCCATCAATAAAATATAATCCTTTTTCTGCTAAATCTTTTAAATCGTATGCAAAACAATATGAACGGAAAGTTGCCGAATTAGCATCGTGCATATAAAGCTGTCCTACCCATTCTGCTAAAAGCCAATCATTAGCTGATTTAAAACCAAACTTCTTTTGCATTTCATAATGAATTTTATTAAATGCTAATAACTTTTCGTGTGGTTTTGGCATTTCTCGTTCTAATGTAACAATATCTTTATGTCCTACATTGCTGTTACCATCAATGCTAGAATCTGCTACTGTCTCTTCATCAATAAAATTATTAATGAAATCAGTATAACTTAATTGCCCATCATCAAAACCGTTTAAATGGGCTATCTGCGTTCCATAGTCATTTTGCATTCTATTATACGCAGTTGTAAAATTTTTATCTAAACGTATATTTATTCTCATTATAACACTACCTCTTAAAACTGATTAGCCCATTTATTACCCTCAATAAAACCCATTAACTTGCCATCGACTTCAAGCATAGGTGCTTCTAAAAAACCTTTATCTATCATCAATTGTTCATTGTCAATTAATGTATATTTAATATCTTTAGTATCTAATTTCTTTTTAAGAACTTTGCATTTTGGACAGCCTGTTGAATATAAAACTACATCCATATGCGACTCCTTTCTATGATTTCATCATTTTAATAATTGTGTTATATATATCTTCAGGAGTTCTATCTCCTATTCCATCACGAATATAAAATAAAGGAAATTGACTTTCTTCTCTATGTTTTAATTCCCATTCTTCAAAATCTTTGTTATCTGCTTCAATTCTTCTATTAATCTCTTCTATATCATCTCCACGCTTAATTAAGCGTTCTCTTCGTATATCATCGGGTATGTCAATTTGTGCAGAAATATAGTCTATTCCTTTTACGGCGAATAACATTTTATTAAGCTTTTTATATTCAGTAGGAGTCATAATTATAATATAATTATTTTTTTTATCAGTAAACAAACTTCTATAAAGGTCTTCTGATGAAATCCCGTAATACCATGTATCTCCATTTGCTACAGTGAAACTTTCTTCAAAAAAGAAAGATTTTCCTATCATAACATCAATAGGAACAAAATGATAATCTATACCATCAATTTCTTCTTCTCTTTTAGGTCTATTAGTGTATTTAACAACTCTTTTCCAACCATTTTTTTCAAATTCTTTAACGACACTATCTTTTCCAGAACCAGATTTTCCACCAATAATTAATAACATATCTTACTCCTTAGATTCATGACTTTCTCTACCTAATTTCATTATTTCTTGATTAAATTGAAAATATTTAATCCTTGTTTCTTCATCCAGAATTTCTGGAAGAACAGGCACAATAGAAACAATATTTGGACACATTGAACAAACTCCTAAATAACTACATCCATCAACTACATAATGTCCATGAATAATATCTACATTAAAGTAAGGTTTATATTTTTCACAAATATCAACTAAGGGTTTTACATTACTTAAATCATTTAAATTATATGCTAACATCTTTTACTCCTCTATGTATGAACTAAAAATTTTTTTATTAAGTTTAATTAATTCTTTTTTATCTTCTGGTAAATCATATATATAAGCAAAATATGTCCAACTGCCATAATCAATTTCAATTAAATTGCCATAATAATTACAACGATAATAGTAAGGACACCTTTTCCCATTATCTTCTAAATATTTTTTTAATAAATCCCAAGCTTCAGATTCTGTTTCACATTCACCAAGATAAACTGCATCAGGTAATCTAACTTCATCATAGTTAGATTGGTAGTAGTCATACTCGTCAGTGCCTTTTTTGACCATTTTCATATCTAAATTTGTGGGTCTTTTTGAATAATCAACCTTCATTTGATACCTTATTCACCTCACTTTCATCTTCATTTTTAATATCGTTTTTTTCATATAAAAATTCTTTATATAATAAACGACCATTTTCTTCTGTACAAGCTATTTTATATAAAGTTGCACAAGGATTCCCATCAGGATTATTATATCTATAACAACTATCCTTTTTAGGACAATCATTTTTATCTTTTGTACAACAATATATTCCATTATAACTCATTTCAATTCTCCTTTGTACTAATTAATTCTATCCAAGGTTCATCTTTATATACTTTTCTTTGAGAATCAAAATAACCTATTTGTTCTAATGTGTCAATGTCTATTTCAATAATTCTTGATTCATTAGATAATCCCCAATCAGTCATTCGATGATTAACTATACAATGTATAATTTTTACAGGAGACCTAATATAATCTTCAATGAAACAATAAGTCGTATCTGGATAAGCCATATAAAACCCCTCAACATAATAATCCTTATTTAATGCTTTGGCTCTAAAATAAGGTATAATAAATTTATTATCCATTTAATTCTCCTTTATTATATAAGTTCTTGTATAATTTGTATGATGTTTCGTATAATTTGTATAATTTCATATATAGCCATTATACCAATTATTAAAAGTAAATCTCTCCCATTGTCCATTGCTTTTTTATATTAAAATTCTGTCTTATTAATTGTTCCATGCTTAGAATAAAAATCTTGATTATAAGCATCATACCTTATTTGAATATCATGCACATCAATATTTTTATGTTCCTCAAGAAACTTTGCTAAGAACCCACAAGTTTTAAATTCTGGACAACCATCTCTATAAATACAATTAGGAACTAATACATCAGCTTCAAAGGGATGCGTTTTATGAAGAGTAACCTTAAAATTCTCAGCATATTCTCTTGTCTCTGGACTAGCACAATAACAAAGACGTTTTCTCCAAGCATCAATAAGATTTTGCATGTTAGCATACCCATCAAGATTAACAGGTTCATCTTGTGGATTTTTTGTTCTGTCATGACCTGTCCTATCTGTTCTTTGCGTTGATTGGAATTTTTCGAATTTATGTCTAACCCAATGCGTAGCTACCCAATAGGGAATCCCTTTCCAAGACCAATCAAATTCAAGAAGCCTGATAGGGCTATGTTCAGAAATAAGAAGTTTCTTTTTAAAAGTAGGAGTAGCTTCTTTTTCTGTAAAATCTTTATTATCAGTTGTCCGACAATGATTCTTCACCCTTGTCCAATCATCAATAAAAGCATTAAATATCGTTTTCATATTATCTCCTTTAACTACTATATATTGTTGTGTATAATATTAATATTACCACATTTTGAGTCATTTGTCAAGTCTGTATATTTAAAATTTTTAATTAAATATACAGACTTAACTGACAATTAGAACACAAGTTTAGGATGCGCCACATCATGTAAAGCTTCAATCAAATGGGTCTGTTTTTGTGATAAAGCTTTATTACCAACAGCATAACGCAAAGCAGAATTTTGTGCAATCATAATACATTTTTTCTTTGCCCTTGTAATAGCAGTATATACAAGTTCTCTGGTCAATAAACTATAAGAAGAAAAATCAAGTCCAATAATAATATTATTATATTGTGAACCCTGATTTGAATGTACTGTTCCACAATAGTTTAATTCTATTGTTCCCCAATATTTCTTAGGTAATTCTACAATACCAATTCCTTTAAAATCAATAATCCATACTTCGTCATCAAAATCATTATATGTAATTGCTTTTAAAATACCAGTGTTTCCATTAAAAATATTTGGTTCAACTTTATAATTATTTTTCTTACAAATGACTTTATCGCCTTCACGAATAATCTGATTACGTCCATTTCTACGTACTGTTACTTGTACTTTTCTCCCATCAGATGGATTACACAACTCTTGTAAAATATTATTTAATTCACTTGTGCAAGCCATTCCTCTATTCTTAACAGGAACAATAATTTGTGTTTCCATAATATCAAAATCATCTTTCGCCCTGAGTTTCTGAAATTCTTCTATAACTTTATAATAAGTATTATTAGCATCAGAATAACAAATTAAATCGAAATCTTTTAATTCACCTCTTGTTTCTTTTCCTGCCCAATCTTTATTGATAAGTTGCGTACCTTGTCTAACCTTAATACTTTCAGTAATAATAGCTGATTTTGATGCCTGTCTGTGTATTTTTGTTAAAATATTATGATGAATTTCAGGAGAATTAAGCATATTATTAGCAACATTACCACAGCCAATACTTTCAAGCTGTCCATCATCACCTAACATAATTAATTTTGCACCAGATTTAATTGCACGAATTAAAAAATAAAATAACCTTGCTCCAATCATAGAAATTTCATCTACAACAATAATATCATATGGAAGTTGATTTTCAGAATTATAACTAAATCCATCATTTCCAAATCCTAATAATCTATGAATGGTAGAACCCTCTTCTCCTGTATATTCACCTAAAATAGAAGAAGCTTTTCCAGATAAAGCACATAAGGCATGGGAATTATTTTTAAATATATTTAAAATTGCAGATACTGTTTGTGTTTTACCAGTTCCACCATAACCAGTAATAATAATAACATTATTATTAAAAGCAGATTTAATAGCATTTAACTGTTCATCCGTATATTCCCATCCTTGTACATTTTCATTATGTTTTACTACTTCTTCCCAATTATCGTAAGAAAAATCACATTCAGCATCTCTTAAACGAATTAATTCAGTAGCAATATTAGTAGCCAAATCATAATAATAACGTAAACCTATTTTAGTTTTATCTTCATTATGCCATAATATTTTTTGTTCAATTAATTCTCCTATTGTTACAGATATTTTTTCATCAGGTACATCATCTCCCAATGTTTCAAGAATTGCCCCTAATAAATGGTCAGGAGTAATCCATGATTGTCCATTTTCTCCACAATTAGATAAATAATATTGAATAAAAGCCCCAATCCTTGCTGTGCTATAAATTCCAATTCCACCTTTTAAAGCAATTTCATCAGCTTTTTTAAAACCAATTCCATTAACTTCAGTACATAAAACATAAGGATTGTTTTTTACTTTATCTACAACAAGGTCTGGGGAGTTATATTTTTCAAGCAATTTATCCACCATAGCGTTAGTTAAGTCATAATCTTTTAACTCAAGGAAAATTTTTGCTAAATTAATATTTTCTTTAAATCTTTCTACCCATGTAGAAGCTGTCTTTAAGCCACATCCTTTAATTTGTACAAGTTTATTATAATCTTCATTCTGAAGAGCATCAAATGGGTCATCTAAAGCTTCATACATAGCATCAATTTGGTATTCTGTAAAAATACTTGACAAAAATCTTTTTTTACCATCTGCGGTATCAAATGATACCGCAGTAAACATAGCTTTGATATTATATTGTCCACCCCACTTAGGGTCTTCAATATAATCTGCCGTAATATTATACATATTACCAACGATGGGAGTAGGCATAGTGCCTTTAAAAACAACTTCGTCTTCCCGAATATCTTTATCTAATTCTCCTGAATCCATTCTATCAATAGAACAAACAATAATTCCAAAATTATCTTTGTAATATCTAATTCTTTCTACTGTAGCAATACAACTAATAGATTCATTATTTGTGTTATTCATTTATATTTTTGTCCTTTCATTTTGTAATAATAAAGTTCCATCTTTATTAACTTCTTTAATTAAACTGATTGTGTGTTTATAAATTGTATCATTATAAATTCTAGGATAAAAAGTATCCCCCATTCTAATACCAGAAACAATAATCATTTGACCACGTTTAAGCCAACTATCCTCTATTTTATGCTTTTTATTTTTATTATCTTCATCAATTTGAGAAATCTGTTTATTATAAAAAGCATAATGCCCTTTATTCATTTTCACATTAACTAATCCATATTTAGTTAATAAAGATACCATATGATGATTATTATCTGCATTAATTACTGTACCTGCTATACGGCTAATATTATATTTAGGAAATATTTTTCTTTCCCCATTAATCCATCTTGCATACCAGTCATACGCTACAGGCTCTTCAGGCAAATCAAAAAAGTTAACTATCCCATATAAAGATTCATTTACATTTTCTAATTCATGCTCTTCGTCATAATAAGTTAAGGATTCCATAGACCAATGTGCTTTATTTCCACTTGCATATTGTTCCCATACATCTAAGAAACAACTTAGATTATATCTATTAATAGCATCAGCACTATTCATCCATTCCCTAAAAGGCTCTATAAATACTTTAGCTTCTTTATCAATTTGTTTTTCTGATACCAAATAATATTCCCCTTGTACTCCAACTATACAATTCTCAGAAAAATAATCTTTAAAAATAGGTTGACTATTATCATCTAAAATATAATACCTATCATGATAACCACGCTTTAAAGGTTTTTTATCAGGGTCAATATAATTAGAATAAAATCCTTCATCGTCTAAGATGTAATCTTTTAAAATTAATATTTTGACACATTTATCAAAAGCTTCTGGAATAAGTTTCTTCTCTCTTAAAGCAGATAATTGACTTAATGTTATTTTTTTAAGTGGATTATATTTGTAATTTCTTAAATACCATTCCATTGTAATCTCTTTATTAGGACTATGAAGCTCAGTAAAACAACCTGCTTTAATTAGTTTAATCATTTGAGCATTTTTAATAATTCCAGTATCTAGAAGTTTACTTGCAAAATCTTCCATAGAACTATATGGACGATTTTGAATAATAGCTTGAGATACTTCTGTATTAATTCCATTAATACCCTTTAAGCCGAAAATAATTCTGTTATTAGTTTCGTCTGGTTCGAATCCAAATTCAGCTTTATTAATTAACGGAATTTCAACATTAACACCTTGTTTTCTAATTGTTGCTATAGCGATACCCATTTTACCATAATCCGTAGCATCATTTGAGTTATTATCTAATGAACCAGAATCTACGATAAGATTAGCAGTTTGCCAATAAATAGGATTCCATCTATAATTTAAATTTAATTCCTGTAAAAGAATCATTGAGTAAGCAAGTGTATGCGAAGAATTAAACGAATACCCTCTAGAAACAGATACCAATACATTCCATACATAACTGCAAAAAGCGGGGCTACATCCTTTTTGTTTTGTAATTTCAAAAAACTCTTTCGTTAAATTTTCAAATTCTTTTGGATTTTTTTTAGCTACACTTTTTCTTAATTTGTCACTCCAAGATAGTGAAAATCCGCCACATTCAGGTAATTGAACCAATTGCATAAATTTTTCTTGAGACTCGCAAATACCGAAGGAAGTTTTTAAAATAGGCTCCAACATTTTTTGCTCTTTTTCTGTTAATCCATAATCTGTCATTTCTTGATACCATTCATTAATATCTTCATGGAATCTAGCAAATTTATTTAATGGAGTTTCAGCCCCTTTTTCTTGTGCCATAAGACGAATTACTGAATTTAAAACAGCTAAATCATCTACAGAATGTGGTTTAACTAAAGCTATTGCTTGTTTTCCTGATTCTTTTTCCATTTGAAAAGCACTAATAACTTTATGCTCCCATAATAATTTCCACATATCTTCAGCATATCTTTCAAGATTATATACACCAATATATTTTTCATATGTATCACGAAGACTGCCTTGCCATTCAATCTTATTTTTATCTAATAACAATTCCAGACACTCTTGAATCTTAGATACTGCATCAGTGGCTAGAAGGTCAATTTTGATAAGACTCATTGCTTCATCTTCGTGGAGGTCATATTGAGTAATTACATCCCCAGATTTAGTTCGAATTAACGCACAAGTATCAATTAACGATTTGTCACAAATAATAACTCCACCTGCATGAGAACCAATACCTGAACAAAGACCTTCCAGTTTTTGAGCAGTTTCCCAAAGGTCAGGATGATTGTTCATTTCATTAACAAACTCTTGAACAGGTTTGTTATCTTCGTCACCATAGTACATTGTTTTTAATGAACGAGGATTACCTCTATCAAACACTACCAAAGAAGCAATATAAGAAGTCAAATCATTATCAAGCCCAATACCACGACCTGCCGTTAATATAGCACTTCTACTTTTTTCAGTAGAATAAGTAAGAACTTTAGATACTTTATCAGCACCGTAAATTTCTTTAAATCTATTTATAATCTTATCTCTAAAAATAGGATTAACATCTGTATCAATATCAAGTATACTAGCCCGTTCTGGATTTAAAAAACGCCAAGGAAATGTAGCTGTATTTTCTCTTAAAGGATTAATCTGTGTAATCCCCATTTGGTTAGCAATACAAAACCCAATAACAGAACCACGACCTACAGCTACAACACTACCACAATCCCAAATAATATTAACGTAATCTGCCATTTGGTCAAGATATGCTGACCATCTAACTCCCATTTTTTCAGAAGATTGTTTTATATAAGATAAACATTCATTAGTAGCATTATACCCTCTTTCCGTTTGATACACTTCATCTTTTTCAATACCTTTGAGCATTTCACGAATCATATGTCTATCAGATTCGTATTCAGATTCAGCAAATTCTCGTAATAAAGGAATATGTTTACTATATTTATCTATTAATTCTTTATCAGGTTCAGTCCTATCAAGCGGAAGAAAAGGAATTTCCAAATCCTTTTTCATGGAGTAATATTCAAGTCTATCATAAATAAGCATTGTATTATCAATACCCTTTTGAACAATATCATAACCTAAATATTCGTCCATATAAGAATGAATTTCTTCTTCTGACATTACATAAGTAGTCTGATAAAAATAATCAACTTCTCTATCATCTTCTTTATTTGCTGTAATATAAGCCTTATGAATTGCTCTATCTTCTTTTTTAAGATAGTGAGCATCAGTAGAAATAATATAAGGAAGATTATATTCTTGTGCAAATTCAAGTAATTTTTGATTACAAAAAACTTGTTCTTCGCTAGGATTGGGCTGAAGTTCAATAAAGAAATTTTCTTCTCCAAAAATATCAACTATAAATGCTAACCATTGATGAATACGCACGATTATATCTTCTGAAGGATTTTCTTTATATTGAAGTAATTGCCTATTAATACTAGAACCAAGACAAGCTGTTGACCCAATAATATGTCCTCTATACGTATCTAATATTTCAGCCAAATCATTATAATAAGTAGGAACTCTATTCCATTTAGAATAAAAACAATTTTCAGTCCATGCTTTTGTACTTAATTCACGCAATCCTTTATGCCCAAAAGCATCAAGAGCAATTAAAATAAAATGAGGATAAAAATTATTCCCTATATTTTCTGCTGTAATAAATTCAGGACATAAATAAATTTCATTTCCTAATCCAATTTTAAAATCTTTCCAATCATCTTCGCCCATTTTAGACTCATAATAATCTAAAGCTTTAAAATGGGCAGATAAAGATTCATGGTCAGTTATGCAAATTCCTTTATGCCCAAGTGAATGCGCATAATTAATCAAATCTTTTACTTTATTTATTGAATCACGAAATTCATGATTACTACCAATATCTGTATGATTATGTATCCCAATATAACTCATAAATCACCACCACATTGCAGGAAGAACTAAAGCCCAAATTTCACCGATTTCTTTAATGGGTTCATAAGCCTTATTATCAGCTTCAACTATACTCATTCCCTGTTTTCTATATTCATCTATTTTACTATCACGAGCATCTTCGTTAAAATAATATTCAAGTTTTTCAATCATCATATTAATTAATTCAAGCTGAGTATATTCTTTCCCCTTAAAATCAAATTTGTTATAATTAAGGTCTACTACTTGTCCACCAATTTCCACAAACATTTTTAATCTTTCGTATAACCACATATAAAAAACACAATCTAAATTCCAAGTTTCACGGCTATCAAAACCATAAATCTCACGTTCTTTTTCAAATGTTTCATCTCTTTCAGACCCTTCAGGTTTCCAAACCCATGAATAATCTTCTCCAATATCATCTAAGTATTTTCTACCCATTTTAACTCCTTATAAATTAATTTAATACAGCTTTATATTTTTCTAATCTATCAATAACTTCCTTTATTTCTTCAAAAATTTCTTCTGTTGTCCATTTTTTACAGGTATCATCATTGGGAATAGAATCATAAGGAACATAATCACAACAATGAGCATAATCCCATCCTAACCATTTTTTATTATTTTTATTTTCTTTAGGTAAACCATATACACGATTTGATTCCCATGTAATACCACCATGACAAAGCATCACATTTTCTAATACATCACTATAAAAATGGTATAATTTATTATCATTAGGAATCCTTATATATGCACAAGGATGCGTACCACGATTAATAATACAAAATTCATAACCACAATATGTATCATGCGCAAGAATTTCACATGTACTTTTGATTGAATAATTCATAGGTTTTAATTCATACTGTTTTGTCTTTTCCATAATTATTCCTTTCTTAAATTTAAAAAACAATTTTACGTTTCTCTTTAGGTTTTTCTTTTTGTTTTTTATATTCTAAAATATTAAATTCTTTATTCACAGAAAACTTCTTTTCTGTCGGTGTCCACAAACTATAATAATCACATTCATTTTTATATTCTTTAGCATTAGGATTCGTAGCACAATAATTACACCAATAACATAAAGGACAGGGTTTAGGATTAAATACTTTAGTAGCATTACTTTTATCAATACTATCTAAAGCTTTCTCAATTTTCTTAATAAAACGCTTTTCCCAACCTTTTGACATAGCTTGCTGTGTTTGATTTAAAAGAATAAAATCATATTCATATTCTATAGGCAATTTCCCAAACATATTTAAAATAGCGCAAGCATAAATACCAAACTGTTGACTGGTTTTAACCTTTGCGTCATCAAAAATCTTTTTACTTGTTTTATAATCTACAACTCTAAACTCACCATCCTTTATATCAACACGGTCTATAAAACCATGTATAATACATCTGTCATTCCAGACAAATTCAAATGGAAGTTCAAAATAAACTGGTCTCCATTTACTGTTTGCCATTTCATTTTTAAGAACAGTTGCTTTAAATAATTTTATTTTATCTTCATATGTCATTCCTGACGCATTATCTTTTGTATACCAATCGTCAAAATAAGAACGTTTTAAAGCTTTAATCCCTCTTAATTTTTCTTGCGTCTTTTCATCTTTCTCTTCGTAACCGACTTCTATTGTATTATACAACATATCATAGTCAATGTCAATACCTAAATGTACCCAATGACCTTTAATTTCTAAAATCTTATGTAACAATGAGCCTAACTCTAAGGCTAATGTTGTATCATCCGTCTTTTTATCTTCATTATATTTTAAATTAAAAGCATAAGGACAATTCAAATACTGTTCAATTCCACTATGAGAATAAACTGGTAAGTCTTTATCTTTTTTTGGGTCTACTGCCCTTATATATGGTTTTAAAATTGCTTCATTCATATATATTATCCTTTCTTAATTAATTTTTTTGCAGTATCATATCCTTCATTATATCCTTTTAAAAATCCCTGATAACTACCAATCCAATATCCACATATAATTAAAAGTATAGCACTAATAACAAAAAGTATGTTAAAAAATATATTTAAAAACGCATAATTCATTATTTTTCTCCTATTATTTTAATATTTCTTCTTTAACTCTTTTTACATCTTCCATTGTTATTTCTATTTTTTCTTCATATAACTCTAAAAATATATCTTTGCCACAATCTAATGGACTGTCTTTATATCCAATTCTATTCTTACTATCTGCAACTAAAAATACTTGACAATAAGGAACAAAAGGGGCTAATTTTTTAATTTGTTTATTTAACCAAACTTCAGCTTCATAAGAATCAGCTTCTTCATAATCTCTATCAGGAGCATATATGATTTTAGAAACCTTTAAATCATTTAATAATATTTTTTGTTGTGTTAATGTAATAGCTGAACCACATGTAGCTACAACATAAGAATTATCTTTAAAATATGTATAAGCAAGCAAGCAAGATTTTTCAGCTTCAACTAGCATTACTTTTTTATTTTGTTTTATTTTATCTTGTGTTACCCAAATACCATATAAAGTTGAACCAGTTGAATATCTTAATTTTTGCCCATTAATATACATGTTATCATACTTAGCTACAGCTACATCTTCTGGATTTAAATTTCTACATCTAATTCCTACTAAATTTTCATTCCTATCTCTTACTGGAATGGTAATTTGATTCGTTAGACCATACCAACCAATCTCATATCTTGATAAGGCTTCTTTACTAATACCATCATTCAACCATGGTTGTAAAGGGTCAGGGTCATACCAAAAAAGTTCAAGATTATTTTCATTCACTGTTTTCAAATTTGGAACAGCATAAACTCTTTTATTTTTTAAATTTTTAATTCGATTCATCCACGTTAAATCTGTATTAATGGTTTTTGTTTTTATATCTTCTGGATTTGATTCAATAAGTTTGTTAGTAGTTTTAGCTAAAAAATATAATGCTTTATACCAAGTTAATGTTTTACCCTGTTGTCTATGCGCACGTATTATTAACTCAATAATACCATAAGTATCTCCACAAGTATAACATCTAAATCTACCAGTACCGTTTCCATCGGCATCATGAGGATAATATACTAACTTATCAGGCGAATCGCCACCATGACATAAACATGTGTTAAAACATAAACTATCATGACTTCCTTTCGTATATTCTCCATGTCCAAGGGCTGTACAAACTTTTATTATATCTTCTTCGGTAAGGGAATTTATTATTGCTTTATAGTTTAAGTACATAATTTATTGCTCCTTTACCAATCAAATTTTCTTTTTTTAGTTCCATTCTCTTCTTCAGAAGAAATTTCTTCTTTAATTTTATTTTCTTTAATCTTATTAGAAGAAATATTGTTTTCTTCTGGATTGTCTGATAATTGTGCTTCGACAACTTTAGCATCTACACTATGTTCCTTAATCATTTTATCTACAGCTTTTATATCTGTAAAATCCATGTTGATAACTTCATCCAAATCAAAATTAGTAACAAAACAATCTTTAATTCTCATTGTTCCTAAATCTATATGAGAAGCTATGACTACTCTTGTATATTCTCCTCTACGACATTTATATATCCATTGTAATAAATTAATAGTAGGCATTCCTACCATATTTCTTGTTAAAGTTTCAAGTTTACTTTGTTCTGCTCGATTTGGTTCGGAAATAATAAGACAAACATCGCATTTTTGAGGGATGCTTTTTGACCCTTGAATCACGGAAGAATCTTTATACCTTGCTTCTTTTGCTTCATTGGAAAGCTGAGTGCCAGTTAAGATACAAATCTGTAATCTTTCTGCTAAAGCTTTTAACCTTGTTACAAATACAATTAGGATTTGATACTCTTGCATTCTAACTGCTGTTTTATTCCGCATTTCTGTCATCAATCTTAAACTTGTTTGCAAATAATCAAAAATAAAAATTTCTATTTTATATTGTAGAACATATTTTTTAGCAATGTTTTCTATATCTGTAATATTATAATCGTCACAATATACAAGGTATAAAGGACATTCTTGAATATATTTTGAAGCTTGTCTAACTCTTTCCAATTCACCTTTTTTATATTCACCTTTTATAATATGAGATTCATTTACACCAGATACACAAGCTAAACAAATAGTCTGAAACTCTTGCAAAGAACCTTCTGTTCCTAAAAATAGAGTAGGAACTGAATTACCTGTATAAATAAACTCTCCTTTTTTTAAATCATATGTATATGGACAGGCAAATTTCAAAGCGTCCATTAAAAAATTTCTTGTTTTACCTACACCAGTTGAAGCAGAACGCAAAATTAAGCGTCCTGCTTTAGCACCACGACTAACAGTATTTAATGCTAATGATGCGAAAGAATATCCAAAATCAGGAGTTTGTAATAAACTGCTAATTAGTTCATCCATTCCATCACCTGCTTGAATATTATCTGTTAATGTATTAGTACAATACATCGTTTTTGCATCAATGATTAACTTGTTTTCAATTTCATCAACTATATCTTGTTCAGTATAATTATCAAATTTAATATTTTCTTCGTCTAAAGCTTTATCAACCATGCTTGGGTCATAAATAAAGCTCGTATTTAATCCATTTTTTTCATAATAACGCAGTAAAGAGTATTTACGCAGTCTATGATAATAATAATCATAGTTACCTAAATCAGCAATGGCTTTTGCGCTATTTACATATTCTAATCCATTATTTTCTTGAAAAATACTATATTGCTTTTTATAATCTTTTAAATAAGAATCAATAGAAAATTCATCAATAGTTTGACAACCATTCATATATAGATTATAAATCGCAACATATATTAATTCATAAAAAGCTTCTGTATTGAAGTCTGTTCTATCTAATGGTCTATCTATGTCATCTATTAATGTTGTATCTAACATTAGACAACCTAACGTATTGGAATATGCTCTCTTATCTGATAAATTTTCATACATATATTTACTCCTTTAATTTAATTAATTTAAGAAGCATTCATCTTCATCTGTCCATTCACTTTTTGGCATTTTTTCAACTAATAAAGTACAACATTCTTTATATTCTTCTTTCGTTAAAGGATAAATTTCTAAATTATCAAGAAAGAAAAGTGAATGAAAAATTTTCGTTATCCCAGAAAAACTACTGTTTTCATAGCCAGAAAGTTCAATCTGTGCAGTTGGAGTTGGTTTTGTTAATGTTGTATAACGATAACCTGTAATCCGTCCATAAGCTTCTACAATTGCCTTACGATAAGTCTTATCTCTTATTTTTACATATGTTCCTATAGGATAAGGGATGTAAAGAAAATTCTCATTAACAGACGGAAGTTCGTCAATATAATCTAATGTATCTGAAACACCAAGAGCATAAGCTGTTGTTTCTTCTGGAGTATTGAAACTATCACAAGTAGCATGAAAATTAATTTTATTTCTATTAATCAAATCCATTTATTCTTCTCCTATATCTTCAATACTTAATTGTTTTACTGTCCTTTGTTGTGGATTAATATAAATAATTTTTTCTTTAAAAGTATTAGTTATATCTAAATCTTTATTTTGATTCTCTATTTTTTCAAGTTCAAGATAAAATTTTTTGGCTGAAGAATAATAATAAGGTATTAAACCTATTATTCCTTTTTCTTTATCAAAATCAAATTCTAAAATTTCATTTAAGTAGACTAAAGTCTGATACATTCCTTTCCAAGTCATTCCATATTTCTCATAATAACTATTTGAAATAACATATATTTTTGCATCTAACTTTTCACCTATAGGAACACCCATTAACTCCCTGATGTAATTATAATATGCCTTTTTTTCGGTATATTCTTCTTCAGAAAGGGCATCCTTGAGTTCCGCTTTAGGAGTTTTTTTTGACTCTTTTTTAGATTCTTTATCTTTATCTTTGTCTTTTAATTGTTTACGTTTATCATCAGCTAATACTTTTATGGCTATATTTAAACAAGCTGAATGAACAAATTTATTTTTAAACGGAACAGGCTCTTCACCTTTGATTGGATTCCCACATACACAACATTTTTTAGGTCTACCTCTTGCCATGATTATTGATTACTCCTTATCTACTTATCACATAAATTGTAGTTCCAATGCCACAATTATTATATATCCAATCTGCAAGCCAATTTTCGGTACGAATACAAGCAGGTGAATTATGCGCTCCTAATTGTCCACCCCAAAGATATTTACGTTCATACTTTGACGCTTTTAAAGCATAAGTTAGCGAATGAATCCCCCATCCTTGCCATGTCATTGAACATGACCAATATTGCCATTTTTTCCCATCTTTATTAGTATAAACCAATCTAGGAGTTTTCCAATTGATATGATGTTTTCCACTAGGTGTACTAGAAATTTTTGTTCCTGCTATATTTTTAGCTGAACTACAAGGGGCTTTTTTGATTAATTGTCTATGTCCTTTTCTACCCTGAAAAACAAAAACGCACATATCTCCATTTCTAATATCAGCAATAATACAATGATTAGTTGGACTATCTAAAGTTTGTCCTTTATCTTTTACATCCGCTTTTGGTTTAGTATTAAACTTACCATGTTTAAATTCTAAATTTACTTTTGTTCCATCCGATTCTTCGCACATAATTTTTTCTTCATTCTCTGCAACCCAAATTTTATACGATTCATCGTCAATAGGATATTTTTTTTCATTCTCGTATTTTTCATATTTGTTTTTATTTTTATCTTTATCTTTATTTTTTGTATCTGCATATACAGAAATTGGAGTTGTAAAAATAATTGTAAATATTAATAAAACAATTATGTTTTTTAAAAGCTTTTTATTCTTCCTCATTAATACACCTTTCTTTTATTGCGGTTAATAATTTTACATACCATTTTTCTTTAGAATCATCAGTATCTTCTCTAATATTATAACTAATTAAATTATCAGAAATAATAATATAATTAAGCTGATTAGTTTCAAATAAATCTTTTGCTTTTTGCATTGTAGATTTTTCTTTAAAATCTTGTGTAATCATAATACCACCTTTCTTTATTAAATCTTAGATTAAAAAAGGAAGAAAGATTAACAGTATTCTGTTGTCTTTCTTCCTTTCAGAAGCTATCTTTATTATAACATTATATTTTATTTATGTCAAGTGTTTATTATAGCCATTTCAATTTTCAACTTCGGCTCTTGTGTTCCAATCTTTAGTTACTTCTGACATTAAATTTATTATATTTAAAAAAGTAGGTTCTTCCACAACGATATTCATATCTTTATATTTTTGTATATGACATTTTTCA